>B570J29622_100166_pt1 | contig 8335 bp, 9 predicted proteins | sample LakMenEpi15Jun10_FD_29622 | JGI IMG/M metagenome (IMG submission 29622) | reverse complement strand
TCAGAAATTAAAATTAATCTTCCCGAACTTCTTTTCCTATGAAGGCTAATTTGCCAACAAAAGAACCTGAAATACTTAAATTTTGGGAGCAAATTAACCTTTATGAAGAATTGAGATCTAACAGCAAAGGTCGAGAAAAATTTATTTTGCATGACGGACCTCCTTATGCAAACGGGCACATTCATATTGGAACGGCATTAAATAAAATTTTAAAAGATATTGTTGTAAGATTTAATCAAATGACAGGTAAGGACGCCCCTTATGTGCCAGGATGGGATTGTCATGGATTGCCAATAGAATGGAAAGTAGAGGAAGAATATAAAAAGAAAGGAAAAAATAAAGACTCCGTTCCAGTTAATGAATTTAGAAAGGAATGTAGAGAATTTGCAACTAGTTGGATCGAGATCCAAAAGAAAGAATTTAATAGATTAGGAGTAAACGGAGATTGGAAGAATTATTACACTACTATGAGCAAGTCTTCAGAAGCTCAAATAACAAGAGAGATTAGTAAATTTATAATTAATGGAGGACTATATAGAGGATTTAAACCAGTTTTATGGTCTGTTGTTGAATCAACTGCTTTAGCTGATGCTGAGGTTGAGTATTATGATCACACTTCAAATACGATTTATTCAAAGTTTTTAATTAAGTCTGGTCCTGAAAAATTTTTGAATTGCAACATCGTTATTTGGACAACAACTCCTTGGACTATTCCTTGTAATAGAGCTTTAGCTTTTAACAATAAAATTAATTATTCTATTGTTAAAATAAATAATAATGAAAAGATTATTATTGCAGAAAAGTTAATAGATAAAGTTTTAGCAGATTGTGCAATTACAAAATATGAAATTATTGAAAGTTTTTCTGGATCAGAATTAAAAAATGTTATTTGTAATCATCCTTTCAAGGATATTGGGTATACATTTGATGTTCCTATGCTTGACGCTAATTTTGTTAATTTAGAACAAGGAACAGGAATTGTTCATTGTGCGCCAAGTCATGGTCCGGATGATTATTACTTATGTTTAAACAATAACATTCAAGCATTTGATACAATTGACGACAAAGGACATTATACAAAAAATATTATTAAATTTTCTGGTACTCATATTTTTAAGGCTGATGATGTTATTATTAACGAGTTAACTAGTTTATCCAGATTATTAGGCAAAGGTAAACTGAAGCATAGCTATCCACATTCATGGAGATCTAAAGCGCCGCTAGTTCATAGAGCCACACCTCAATGGTTCATATCTATGGAAACAAATGATCTGAGAAAAAAATCTATTGCTGCAATTGGAAATACAAAATTTTATCCAGCAGTTGGACAAAATAGATTAAGATCAATGATAGAAACAAGACCAGATTGGTGCATTTCTCGACAAAGAGTTTGGGGAGTGCCTTTGCCAATATTTATTTCAAAAAAAACAGGAAAACCATTAGCAGATGAAAAGGTATTAGAAGGGATAGCAAAAATATTTGAAGAAGAAGGTAGCGACACTTGGTTTGCAAGGCAGCCACAAGATTTTTTAGGAAAAGATTATAATGCTAACGATTATGAGCAGGTCAAAGATATCGTGGAAGTTTGGTTTGATAGCGGCTCCACTCATAGTTATGTTTTAGATAAAAGACCAGAACTTGCCTGGCCAGCAGATCTTTATTTAGAAGGATCAGATCAACATAGAGGGTGGTTTCATTCTTCTCTACTCGAATCTTGTGGAACAAAAGGGACTGCTCCATTTCAAAATATTTTATGTCATGGATTTGTTGTGGATGGTAAAGGACAAAAAATGTCGAAATCATTAGGGAATGTGGTGATGCCAGAAGAGGTTATTAAAAATTTTGGAGCCGATATACTTAGATTATGGGTTGTTGCCTCAGATTATTCTGAAGATTTAAAGATTGATAAAGCAATTTTAAATCAACATGCCGAGTCGTATAGAAAAATTCGAAACACTCTTAGATTTCTTTTAGGAAATTTAAATGACAAATTATTAAACGATGACTTTTCTAAAATTGAATATTCAAAATTATCATCATTAGAGAAATATATCTTAACTCAAGTATATGACTTTGATTTAAGATTTAGAGATTATATTAAGTCTTATAATTTTCATAAAATATATATCGAGCTTTTAAATTTTTGCACTTTGGATCTTTCGGCTTTTTATTTTGATATAAAGAAAGATATTCTCTATTGCGATAGTGAAAATAGTCAAAGAAGAAATAACTGTTTAGAAATATTAAATGTTCTTATTAATTTTTTATTAAAATGGTTTTCTCCAATTTTAGCCTTTACATCTGAAGAGGCTTATCAGGTAATTCAAAATAAAAAATATAAGAGTATTCATTTGCAGGATTTTCCAGTTATACCTTTTATGTGGAATAATTCTGAAATCAAAAATAAGTGGATTGGTATTAAGAAAGTAAAACAAGTTGTTAATGCAGCTATAGAAGATATTAGAAATAAGAAGATTATCGGTTCTAGCTTAGAAGCAAATGTTATTGTTTATTTAAAAGATGAATATCTAAATATTATAAAACAAGAAGATCTTAGTGAAATTTTTATATGTTCAGAAGCAAAGGCGGAATCTTTTATTAATCAAAATGATTTATTTTCTTTAAAAGATGTAGAGGGAGTAGCTGTAAAAATACTAAAAGCAAAGGGACAAAAATGCTCTCGTTGTTGGAAGATCTTAGAAAAACCATGCAGTAGAGATATTTGTGGTTTAAAAAATTAATATGATGAATAAAAAAAAGATATATTTATTTATTTTTGTTCTTGTTCTTTTTACAATAGATAGAGTTTCAAAAATTTTAATTTTAAAAAATTTTTTAAATAATTCTTCTTCTGAAATTTATATTAACTCTTTTCTTAATTTTTCTTTAGTTTGGAATAGTGGAATTGGTTTTGGAATTTTGCAACTCGAAGCTAATATTTTTTATTTACTTATTTCAATAATTATAACTGCTATTAATTTAATATTAATTTATTGGATGTTTACTTCATCAAATTACTTAGAATCTATTTTTATTTCTATAATTTTAGGAGGAGCATTAGGTAATTTATTTGACAGATATTATTATAGTTCTGTTCCAGACTTTATAGATCTGCATTATGAGAGTTTTCACTGGTTTACCTTTAATATTGCTGATATTTTTATCACTATTGGAATTATTGGTTTAATAATAATCGATCTGTTTAAAATAAAAAAAGTATGAAAAAAATTATAAATTTATTTGTATTATNCATATTNTTAAGCTCATGCGAAAATGTTCAAAAAGGGTTAGGCATGAAAAAAGACGTTCCTGACGAATTTTTAATTGAAAAAAGAAATCCTTTGACCATGCCCCCAAATTTCGATTTGTTGCCACCAGATTCAGTAAATCAAAACAATCAAAAAGANGAGAAAGATAATTTAAAAGATATTTTTAATAAAAATCTTGGTAAAGATAAAAAAGANACAGAAATTAACAAAGGAACAGACTCCGGATCTTTAGAAAAAAGTATTCTTGAAAAAATAAAATAGTTCGATGAAAATTAATTCTTTTAATTTTTCAAANAATAACTCAATANTTTATAAGAATAATTTAAGAAAATGCTCTGAGATATTTAAAAATTTACTTAATAATAAAGAAAATTTTTTCTTTAATACATTGTCNNCAGCAGTACCAAAAAANTNTTTTTTTAAAAAAAATAGTTNTNAANAAAAGGATACATAAAAATATCTTAATAGTAGGAATGGGTGGATCTGTTCTNGGATCTAAGATGCTTTCTTCTTTTTTTGGCTTAGATAAGAATTATTATTTTCTGGATAATTTAAGTAATTCTAAAGTTAATGATTTTATTAAAAAAGATCTAAGTAAATTCTCAATTTTTATTATATCTAAATCCGGAGAAACTTTAGAAACCTTAACAAATTTTAATATTATTTTAAATAATTTTAAAAAAAGAAAAAAAAATATATCAAAAAATTTTATAATTATTTCAGAGAGAAATAGCGTTCTATTTAATTTTGCAAGAGAAAATAATATTTTATTTTATGAACACAATGCAAACCTTAGTGGTCGTTATTCCGTTTTATCAGAGGCGGGTTTGCTAATGTTTAATTTAGATTATAAGAAAATTATACAAGGCATTAATTCTGTTCTTAAAAAAGATTTAAAGAAAAATCTAATTAGTAATGCAGCTAATTTATTAACTTTTATTACAAAATCTAAAATAGACACTCATGTGTCTCTTATCTATTCTCATAGTTTGTTAAGTTATGGTTATTGGCATCAACAATTATTGGCAGAAAGTATTGGAAAAAATGGCAAAGATTTCACNCCAATTATTTCAGAGTGTCCAAAAGATCATCATAGTNTTATGCAGCTTTATTTAGACGGTAAGAGAAATAAATTTTTTACATTCTTTAAAATAATCAATAATAAAAAGGATCTGCCAATAAAAGATTATTTTGATCAAAAATTTAAAAAAAGTTCATTAAATAATATTATTGATGCGCAATTTAATGCGACGATAAAAGTTTTTAAAAAGAATTTGATACCATTTCGTGTAATATTGATTGATCAAAAAAAACCTCTTCAAAGCTTTGTTTCTTTACTTGTTTACTCAATGTTAGAAACAGCAATTTTGTGTAAAGCGCTAGACTTAAATCCTTTTAACCAACCAGCTGTAGAGGCAATTAAAAAAGAGACTTATTCTTTATTAAGTTAGATTTAATTTTGCAAAGTAAATTTTAGAAACGCCATAAATTCTCTCTTCAATAACATCGAGTTCTTTATTTTCAATATTGTTTTCAGAGTTTGTATGAATAACCAATACATTTTTTTTGTTAATAATCTTTTTTAAGTCATTTATTATATTATCAATATTTTTTATTTTAAAAGGTGGATCTAAAAATATTAAATTAGGTTTAATTTGATTAAACAACTTATTATTCTGAATTAAAGAAACATCTTCATTAGTAGCAATAGCATTCGCACTTAGTATGTTTAGGGTATTAAGATTTTTTTTTAAAATAGAAAAAGCTTCAGGGTTTTTTTCAAAGAAAAATACTTTTTCTACCTCTCTAGACAAACATTCTAATCCAAAGGAACCTGAACCAGAAAAAAGATCTAGAACTGTCGAATTTTTAAATTCAAATTGAATTTTATTTGAGTGCTGCAATATATTGAATATACTCTCTTTGACTCTATCTCTTAGAGGTCTAGTAATTAATTTGTTTGGAAAAAGTATTTTTTTTCCTTTATATTTTCCTGATATGATCCTCATATAATCTCATTTCTTTCTCTTCTGCTTTTTCTACTTTTCCAGCTAATAAGTTTTTGAGTTTAAATGGACCATATTCCAGACGAATTAGCCTATTAACTTTAAGATTAATAGCAGCACATAAATTTCTTATTTCATTATTTTTCCCTTCACGCATATGAAATTCTACCCAAGAATTTGCATTTCCTTTTTTTAATAATTTATATTCAAAAGGAGCGTATTGAATGTTATTTATTTTTACTCCTTTGCTAATTCTATCCAAAGAAGTTTCATCTATGTATCCATAAACTCTAATTTTATATTTTCTAATAAATTTGTTTTTAGGTAATTCTAAATTTCTTATTATTTCGCCATCATCTGTTAACAATAAAAGTCCTTCTGAATTAATATCTAATCTTCCAACAGTTTTTATTTTTTTTAGATTAAAAGGTAATAGATCATATATAATTGGTCTATCGTCCTGTTTATTTCGAGAAGTGATGTAGTTTAATGGTTTATAAAATTTCCATACCTCTAGTTTTTTTTCAAGATTAATTTTTTTATTATTTATAATTATCTCGTCTTCATTACTTACAAAAGTAATTGGTGATGAAATAATTTCTTTATTAACAATAATTTTATTTTTTTGAATTAATTGCTCTATTTCGCGTCTAGAACCATATCCTTTGCTAGATAAAAATTTAGCTATTCTAATTTTTTTTTGGTAATTATTATTCATAATGAATGGTCAGATTGATATTTATACTAATTTACTTTTAAAATTATCAAAAAAAGCTCAAGCTCTAGGAGAGCTTCCTATTAGTGCAATTATAGTAGATCCAGTTAATAAAAAAGTTATATCAGCATGCATAAATCAAACTAAAAAAAATCCAATTTTACATGCTGAGATTAATGCTATTTTAAAAGCTTTAAAATTAACAAATTCAAAAAGATTAGATAAATTTGATCTTTATTGTTCTCTTGAGCCTTGCGCCATGTGTGCATCTGCAATTTCAATTTCTAGAATTAGAAGAGTTTACTTTTGCTTAGAAGATAAAAAGTCAGGAGGCTTTATTAATGGTCCAAAGTTGATTTATTCTAATAATTTACATCATAAGCCTAAGTTTTATTATGGTTTTAAGGAAAATATTTTTTCAGATTTAATGAAAGATTTTTTTAAGAAAAAACGTAATTAATTATTAATTGCTCTCCAGCCAATATCACTTCTAAAATATTTATCTTTCCAGTTAATTTTTTTTAACATTTTAAGACATGCGCTTCGAGCTGATCTAAGATTTTTATTTAAGGCCGTAGCATTCAAAACTCTACCACCAGATGTGAAAATCTTGTTATTCTTTTTAAATGTACCAGCGTGAAATAAATATTGATTATTATTTAGTAAAATTTTTTCTGTATTTTTGATTTCCGATATTTTGCTCTGTTTATTAGGATATCCTTTAGACGAGGCAACAATTGTCATTGCTTTTTTATCACTCCAATTAATTGCTATTTTGTTAATTTGTTTTTTTTTACAAGCTAATAAAATTTTTAATAAATCAGTTTTTAATCGCATCATTAAAACTTGGCACTCAGGATCTCCAAGTCTAATATTATATTCAATAAGTTTAGGTTGTTCATTTTTAATAATTAGCCCCGCATAAAGAATTCCAACAAAAGGACATCCTAATTTTTTTAGCCCTTTTAACGTAGGCTCAATAATTTCCTTTTTTATTTTCTCTTCAACTTTATTTGTAATAATATTTGAAGGAGAATAAGCGCCCATTCCTCCTGTATTAGGACCGGTATCACCTTCTCCTATTCTTTTGTGATCTTGTGCGGTTCCAAAAAATTTATAATTTTTTCCATCCGACAGTATAAAATAACTTGCCTCTTCTCCTAATAAAAATTCTTCAATAACAAATTTTTTTGAACTTTTAAATTTTCCTTGGTTGATTTCTTTACATTTTTGTAATGCTGTAGTTTTGCTATTACAGATAAAAACTCCTTTACCCGAAGCTAATCCATCAGCTTTTATTACTATAGGAGCGTTCATTTTTTTTATGTACTCTTTAACTCCTTTCATGCTGTTAAAAGATTTGTATTGCGCCGTAGGTATTTTATATTTTTTACAAAGTTGTTTTGTAAAAGATTTAGATTTTTCCAATCTTGATGCTGCTTTAGATGGTCCAAATACAAAAAAATCTTTTTTTTCTAAGTAATCTTTAATTCCTTTAACCAAAGGAACTTCAGGTCCAACAAATACTATTTTTATATTATTATTCCTTAAAAAATCTGAAATACTTTTAAAGTTTAAAATATCAATATTAATATTTTCAGCTATTGCGCTTGTACCAGCATTCCCTGGAATGCAAAAAATTTTATTAACTTCTTTTGATTGTTTTAGTTTAAAGCAGACAGAATGTTCTCTGCCGCCACTTCCTATAACAGCTATGTTCATATAATAATATAGGTATATAAATTGATAATGAAAAACATACCAGAATTTTCTGTTACAGAAATTACATCTTTAACAAAAAATATTTTAGAAGAAAATTTTGATAGAGTAAGGATCAGAGGTGAAGTTTCCAAAATAAAAGAAAATAAAGGCCATTTGTATTTTTCGTTAAAAGATGAAAATTTTGTATTGAATGCTATTTGTTGGTCAAGCGCAGTGCCACTTTTACAAGTTTTTCCAGAAGAGGGTATGGAGGTTGTTGCTGAAGGAAAGATCACAACTTATGCAAAAAGTAGCATTTCAAGTTATCAAATCAAAGTAGATCAAATAGAACTTCAAGGTGAGGGAGCGCTACTAAAGCTAATTGAGCAAAGAAAAAAAAAATTACAAGCGGAAGGATATTTTAACGAGGAGCACAAAAAGCCTATTCCATTTATTCCTAATAAAATTGGAATAATTACCTCACCAACGGGAGCAGTAATAATGGACATTATAAATAGAGTACAAGATAGATATCCAACGCATCTTTTAATTTATCCAATTTCTGTGCAAGGAAACAAATCTGCTGGAGAAATTATTGAAGGAATAGAATTTTTTAATAAAAAAATTAATGTTGATACTATAAT
>B570J29622_100163_pt1 | contig 8434 bp, 4 predicted proteins | sample LakMenEpi15Jun10_FD_29622 | JGI IMG/M metagenome (IMG submission 29622) | reverse complement strand
AGGTTTCCTGTTTCTTCTGTGGTCTCGTCCATTTTGCAACTTTCCGTGAAGTTTTTCGTGTACTGGTGGATTTCTTGCCTGGACAGGCAGGCGCCAATGGCTCTTATCAGGTGAAGGTCGTTTGACATATCTACGTGGCTGTACTGTGGTGTTCTGAAAATTGGCGATTTCCTTGTAAGTTCCGTGATCGGTTGCCTACAGATCATCTGCGGCGTGACTGTTCCGCCTACAGATCATCTGCGGCGTGACTGTTCCGGAAACTGACACTGAACTGTAGTAGACGGTATGGCTGTTACCGTACTTCTTTCCGATACTGACGGCGTTCCTTGCGTCAGGCAGATGGTCTGCCTCTGCGTATTGTTGTCTAAGTGACCTTGGTGCGCAGATGCGCAAGAAGTGGAGGCTTTCTTGGTTATTAGCGATACAATCGCTGGCACACATGCAGTTGTTGTAGTGGTNTAGTTCTGGAATTATCATATGTCCTGTTTTTCCTGAAGCATCCTTGATTGTGTCTCTGTGTTTCATGCTTTTGATTATAAATTTGGTAGAATTGTCAACAGCTAAGTGGGACTGCTCTCCATGTGGCATGTCTGGGTTCTCAAAGTTCATGGGGCAGACTAGTGCCCAGCTCTTGTACTGAAGAGGTGGTTGATTGCCCAGAGCGATGTATCTGCCAATACATAATGCCTTGCAGAGTCTTGCAAGAGATGCTGTTCTGGGCTTGTCTGTTCTGAGGTCATCGTACTGAAGGTCCAGGCGTGCCATTTCCGTGTATACGTCGATTTCAGACAGTTCTGTGTAGATAGGTGGCAGGGTGATTGGTCTCTTTGGGATGTCTTCTGTCCTGAGGGTGATATTAGCTGTCAGTTGTTCCAGTATCTGCTCTATTTCGTGGATTGATGGCAGGTCTTGGTACGCGATCCGTTCGCGCCCCTTAAAGCTGCCTTGGTATGCTCCCACTTGGTGGGTGCGGCCCTGGTTTCCGACGATGAGCTGCCTGGACATGTTGATGGGTTTCTTCCTGTGTTCCTTTAAAGGGAGTTGAGAATGTACTGATTTTGTGCTTGAAGTCGGCTCCTTTAAATACCCAAGGATGTGCCTGCTAAGTATCCTTCACTGTGTGCTATTTAGGCTGGCTGCTTAGTGACCGGCCTGCTTAATAGCTGGCAGTTTTTTATCCTGTCGCATGCTTTGTTTTTTGTAATGTCCATTAGGATTCTTGGAGGGAGGAGAGTTATTTCCTAAATTCTCGGGTTGAGCCTGGATTTTAAAATTCTTGCCGTCTTCTTCAATTAAATTGCTTTAATGGCTTGTTTTAGGAGCGTGTATATGTGATAATGTTCTATAAGGCTGCATTAAAGTGTTAAGTTGTTGATAATTTTCTCGGATTTATTGCCGTGTTTTGGCGATTTATTGATCATGTTCTGGCTTCTGTTTATCTGTTTTTATATTTTGCTGGGTATAAATGCCATGTTGCCTTTGGTGGAGATTAGTTGATCTGCAGATTTTGAGCTGTAAATATGGGTCGATTTGTTGACGCCATTCGCTGCCATATTTTGGAGAAATATATGTCTTCATATATGCGAGAGCGAAACGTGGATGCTTTGCTTGTTCTGCGTAATGAAAACAAGTGGGCGATGACTGGTAAATATTTAACATTTTTGTTTCACAATTTTATCTCTTGATATTTTCCTTTTTGATTTTTGTTCTGTTAAGCGTGATTTTTTGTGGTGTTTCCTGTTTTAGTCGCTGATGTGGACGTAAGAGAAGACAGCATTTTCATTCGCTTGCGGAAGGAGGAGGTTGTCTGTGAGGACCAGGACACGTCCAAGCGAGTGTCCTCTATTGACGTCCTTGAACCTGTGGTGGAAAAGGTTCCTGAAATTGGTTCTGAGGTGACTGTCCCTTTAGAGACCATTCCTGAGGACTTGTTTTCGAGTCTGGAGAGGCTTTCTCTTTGGAGGGGGTGGATAATATTCCAATGGAGGAACTATTTTGCGGTAGCCATAGTGATGGGTCGTTGGCTGGTTCTAGCGATATTACTGGCATATCTGTTGACACTGTGTTGGATTTGAATTTGGCTTCTTAATGTGCTGTAATCGTGGTTTAGATGTGCTTAAAATACAGTATTTAATTTTTTCTTCTGAGTGCCAGATGTATCCGCATCTGGTCGGCTCAACGTTTTTATTTGTGTTCGTTGTCACAATATATATTTGTTTTTCTTCATGTGCATAAGTTTTTTCGTGTCAGTGGGCTAGGTATCTCGGCGAGAGCTAGGGGGAATTTTATGCACAATAATATCCTTAGACATACTTCTGAACAGTTTGCCTTAAGGTGGGCAGGTACGTGAATTTTGTCACGTCGAGGCACGTGTAATAGACGTGCCGCGTGGCAAAAAACACTATATATATCTGCTGACTATTCTTGTGTATAATATTCTTGTGTTTTCCTCTTTCTCTCTCAGCTGGGGCTGCTCGCTAGGCAGTCTGTACGCTGTTGGCCGGACACCACGTGGCCTCTTACCTTATGTACTTATTAATAATGGTTTCTTAGTAGAATTTGATTTCTAGCCGGGAGAACCGGACTTTTTTGTTTGAATCTTCTTCGGGTGGCAAATTAATATACAGGATGCCTTTCCTGTCAGATTGGAATGATGATTTATAACGGGTTTTGTAGTTCTTTTCTGGTTTTATTTTGTTCACGCTTAGTTCTATAGATGTTGAGAATAAGAATGAATCTTGTTCCAATAACTGTTCTTCCACGTAATATGGTGTGTTTGGCGTTTTGATTGTAGCGATTCTCTTTGTGCTAGGTTTTTTTGTTATTGTTGTTGGTTGGCATGGTACTGGAAGTGTTTTCCACTGAGCTTTTGTTGCTCCTGAATATTTCGATGGTAATGTATTTACTGATATATTTATTTTTCTTCCTGATCTTAATATTCTTGCTGTTTGGGGAGAAAATTCTTCTGTGTCATTTGTACTTGAACAGTTGTCTGGTTCTCGGCGTTCATCTTGTTCTCCCTCTGAGAGTGTATTTTGTTTTATTATCTCAGCTTCCTCAGCTTTCTTTATTGACTCTGGGTTTCCTTTTCTGTTATAACGGAAAAGTCCTAATGTTTTTAATATATCAGCGTCAAAATGTGTTGGTAAAAGTGTTATAAATTCATCCATTGATAATTTTCGCATATTTGCAAAATGTACTGACATTTGTTCTCCTGTGCGGGGGTCTTTTAATAACGCTCCCTGTGGGAATAATTCCATTATTCTGTATGGACCGATATATGTGGGTTTTAAAGGTGTTGATGGCGTATATTCTTTTCTCATTACAAGCTCATGTAGAGCAAAATCGTATGATTTTTTGTCTGGGTAGCTGAGTTTCGCTTTTTTCTTATTTTTTAGGAACTTTTGAATTGCACCTCTGAATTTATGAGATGTCTGTGTAAGATCGTCTTCGATATCTTGATCTAATTTGATATCTATGATTAGTGGCAGGTGTGTTTCTAGTATTTGTTGAAAATGGACATATTCTCTTGAGAGGCCGTATTTTGAAACAAGTGTGTTGAGGCGTACTATAATAAGTGGGTATAGTACGTGCCATTCCGTGTGCTTTGCAATAGGGCTATCTGCGATAGCTGCTCTTGCTGCGTTGAGGAATTTTCGCACTTGGCTTTCGACTGTATTTCCTCTTTGCATATATGGAAAGCTGGTTTGATGTTGAATATTAAAGGATGCTAACAATGTGGTCACTTCTGAGCGAAACGTGGGGTCGTTATCTGTAAGTAGAACTTTTGGTACTCCCATAAATGATATGTAATTTCGCAATGCGGAAGCTGTAGCTTCTGCTGATTTTGACTTCATTGGTATAAATGAGATATAGAGGGAGTATAAATCCGCTATTACTAAAGCGTGTGTATGACCTTTTGAGCTTCTTGGCAAGTACATTATGTCTGCACTTATGGCTTCTCTTGGCTGTGTGGGCGTGAATGTTCTTTCTCTTCCTACTGGTATATTTTTATATTCCACGTTTTTTGTAGCTGAGCATACTATACATGCTTTACATATTCTTTGTATTGCTCTTCGTGCTTGAGGGTGGTAATAAGTTTCTATAAATTGTTTATATGTTTGGGATCTTGCTGGATGGAGGAAGTGCTTATGAATATAGATAATTGTTGGTATTAATAACGATGTGGGAATATATATTACTTGGCGCGGCTCTTGTGACTCTGTCTCTTTAAATATTTTACACACTATTCCTTTTTTCATGGTGTAGGCTGGTAGGGTATTTTTTCCTACTAGGTTTTCCTTGATAGCGCTTATCACTGGGTCCATATTTTGAAAATATTGAAAGCTTTCCACTGTTAGTTTTCTGTTCATAGATAGGTCGGCTGCTAGCAGTGCTGATACTTCTTGTTCTGTAATATATGGTTCTGTTAATTTTGTTTCTCTTGACTGGATTCTTTCTTCTTTATCTTGGTTTTTAAGATTTGATTGCGATAGTTGAATAGTTGGTAATTTTGACTGTAGTGTGGGACTGATTTTTTCTAACAGTGCGTTTTCAAATTCCTGTAGCTCGAACGTCTGGTGCGCTCTGTCTATCGGAGTGGAGATAAGATTTATGGCTAGGCTATTAATGCCTATTTTCCTGGGTCCTAAATAATCTTCAATTTTAAGGAAGTCGTTTTCATCTTTCATAATTTCTTCTGACAAAAATTGGACCGAATCTTGTACTATATTATTGGTGATTGTTCTCTCGAATATTTGTCCTGTTGATCCGAATCCACCGCGTGTAGAGTTTGTTTCCGGCCATTCGTTGGTGAATTTTGGTATTTTTGCTTTGATTAGCAAGAGTTGGGCGACTGCTGTACCTTTTTTCAATATTATTTCTTTTTCTGTCATATTTTGGATTACTGCTGCTACATAATTATGGTATCCGATATCAATAAGTCCGAGCTGCACGTTTACTTCGTATTTCAGTCTTGCTGAGCTTTTGTTAATAAGTAGGGCGCAATGATTTTTTGGAAATTGAAATCTGATTTTCAAGTCCACCTTTTTAAGTTCGTAGGGTGCGAAGATTTCATCCTCTTGAAGGGGAATATCGAGTCCATTTGACTGTAGGCAAATTTTTGGAGATAATTCTGCTGTTGGATGAAGGTTGTATCTGACTTTTGGATTGACTTCTATAGTGTTATAGTTTTGCACACTGGGTAGGTTGGTAATAAAATTTATTTTGATTTCATTTTCTGTTTGGTATTGTAGCTGTTCTTGCTGGATGGGGCTGATAAGCTTGAATAATTTTTCCAAGGACGTGTGGAAATTTTGTAACGATTTTCCTGTCAAAGGTTGTTTTGTACATGATAAATAATGTTTGCTTGCTTCCATGAGGTTTCGCTGGATATCTCTGTAAATTTGCTTTCCTTTTAAGTCTGCGTAAACTGTTTCCATTATTTCGTGTATTTTCTGAAGTACTAGTTCATGTTTTTTTATATCGATTGCTAATTTTGTGGCAAAAACTTTTGCAGTATGCAATTTTGGTTCTCGATTTTTTGCATATTTTGCTAACCATTGATGTAACATTATCTGTGCGCTGTGAAATCTTTCTTCTGGCGTTTGCTTCTGGGACATTTCGTACATTTCTTGAACTGTTTTTGGCTCATTTAGTTTTTTGTGTGTTCTGTCGTGAATGTCTTGGGGTTCCGGTCTTAATGGCCTAGTGAGAAATTCGAAAATTGTGTCCTGAGACACTCCAAAATTCTGGGGCAGAGGGGGGAGGACTGCTGCCCATTTTCTTGAGATTGGGTGCTCGCGTGGAATGTTACAATTTAAATTGTCACTAATGGCTCTACTTAAAACGTCTGCTAACACATTTATGCTGCCGGGGATGTGGTATATGCTTATGTTAAGCATGGATACAAAGTTTGTTAAATAATTTAGCGTTGAATTAAGGAGGACGCTGTGGGTTGACATTCTTTTTGCGTATATTAATGACCTTGCGTCTGTGTAAATTTTGATGGAGGCTTGACAATTCAATAAATATGCTGAGAATACTTTGAGGGCGTAAGCTAAGCTGATGCTTTCCAGCACATATGAACATTTTCCCAGGTCTGCAGTGCTAAAATATTTCGATGTGACTGATACTAATTCCATTTTTCCGTTTTTGACTCTAAATAAACATCCTGCTGCTGCGACTTTTGAAGCGTCTGTTGTTAGTATAAGGTCGTCTTCTGGATTTGGAACTGTAAGTTTCAGTCCCAGTACGCTGAGTGCTTTTGCGGAATTCCATGCTCTTTCTTCAATAGGTCCCCATGTGAATTCTTTTTTCTTTAGCAAAAAATTAAGCGGGTATAATATGTGTTTGAGATATGGTAAAAACATTGATTGGTACTGAAAGCTTGCTAAACGTGAATGAAGTTCATAGAGAGATGAAGGTTTCTTTGTATTCATTATTCCACTTGCTTTCAATTTGTCCATTGTTAATTGAACGTTGGATGTGTCNAAAGAATAGCCTAAAACTTTGACGTTGGTNGTGAAAAATTTTGANTTTTCGCTGCTAAATTTAATTTTCGCTTCTGTTGCTGCTATTAATAGTACTTTTAGTGCTACATAAAGTTCTTGGTATGTATCTCTGAATACGAATATATCGTCAAAATATGCTGACATCATTTGTTCGAATGAGGCTGGAAGTAGTGTCTGCTCTTCTGGAGTGAGTGTCGCTTTAATTCTGTCAAATACTTGTTGCGAGAATGCTATGGCCATAAATTTCACTAAGTGGTATGGACTGCTTTTAAGTCCCATTACGAGGCTACAAAATTCATAGGCGTCTTGATTCACCCAGAACGCTGTTTTATATCTGTCCTTTTCCTGTATGGGAATAATAAAAAATGCGCTAGAGATATCTAGAGATATGACCTTTTTTCCTTTCAACTTCATGAGAATTTCGTCTATTGTGGTAAAGGAGGTTTGTTGTGGGAATTCTAAAACTTCGTTGAGTTCTCTGAAATCGAGGCATATTCTATATAATTTTGACATATTTTGTTCTCCAGTTTGATATGAGGCTTTGGTGTTGTCTCGGGATTCATTTGCTGATGTCGGTTTTTTTACTAAAACAACGTTACTTCTCCATGGGCTGTCAGATGGGCGTACTACTCCTGCTTGCATTAGTTGTTTAATGGCTTGAGTTGTGAATTCATATTTGTGAAATGGGAGTCTCCTGACTTTTTGCTGAACTATTTTTCCTTTTTTTGTTGGTAAGTCAGCTGTGTATAAATTTGTTATTTCTAGATCTAGCTTGCTCTTGCTGAAGCGGTGAGAGAATTTGTTAAGGAGGTCTTTTAATGGGTGTAGATATTCTGCTGGGCAGTCTGAGTAGTCGGCTGCTTCTAAAGTAATTGTCTTTTCTAATAGTTCAAATTTTAATTCTTGCATATCATCAAAAAGAATATCTGAAGGGGGCAGCGTTTCTTCATCCATGTTGTCTCTGATATTATGGTTCATATTCAGTTCGATTGATGACGACTGTTGTTGGGGTTCTTGGGTGTCAGTTAATAGTTCTTCTGTGGGAGCTTCTGTTGCGGGGGTGGGGGTCTGCTTATCTTCTTGTAGTAGGGATGTCATCGCGGAAGATGCACATGCGTTCACTTTTTCGAGAGGAATTTTGATTCTTNTGTCATTGTATATGACGTTTATACTTGCTGGCGAGATACTATGCACTTTTGTTATATCTAATAAAAATTCAGCTCCTAAAATCGCTTGAAGATTATTGAGCTTAGTTGTTACTATAAAGTGAGTGCAAAATGTTGTTGGTATTATATTGTCAGGTGATAAATTAAAATTTAAATGTGTTGTTCCTGTGATAGCGTTTGTGCTGCTTCCCGTAGCTGTAGATAGTCTCATTGTTGTTGGCGTAATATTTATGTTGAGTTTCTCTGCTACTGATTCGTGAATAAGTGAATTACTTGCTCCAGTATCCACTAATGCTTTAAATTTTTCTGTAGACGGGGGGAATGTTATGTCTACAAAATAGAGATTGTTTCCGAAGGCTGCATTATTCAGCCTGACCTCATTTGCTTTCTTTCTTTGCTTCTCTTTTACATATTTTATTGTTGAATCTAAGTACATATCTATGTGTGAGCTTTCACTGGGTTTGGCTAGCTGTATTAAATTTCTTAATAGCGTTGGTTCGTCTTCTTGGAGATCTGGGTAGTCGTTGTTTTTAAGTTCTCTTGGTTTTGGGAATTTCATAGAATGTAGCTGTATATGTTCTATTATGATTTCTGGGCATGCGCAGCATGCTTGTGGCTTTTGGACATGAGGGTTTATTTCCTCTGTCCTAACATTGTGGGCTTCTATATTCTGTTCGAAACGTTTAAGCCCTCTCGCTTCGAACTCTAATAGTTTTTTGGTCTTCCTGGGCTGTCAGAGCGTTTAGTGTTATTTAA
>B570J29622_100161_pt1 | contig 8490 bp, 8 predicted proteins | sample LakMenEpi15Jun10_FD_29622 | JGI IMG/M metagenome (IMG submission 29622) | reverse complement strand
TGACCGAACTGCAAGCTCAACTGCGAAAGCGGATGACGTAGTTTTCTTAGCAATCCAGTCCACATGGCGACCTTCTGCGACATGGCCTACACCTGGGATGCCAACAAGAACAAGACCTCCGAGCCGATCACCGGCGTGATGAGCGGGTACGGATTTACTTCCGGCGGGACCATCTACGACTTTCCCCGAGCGCAATCCTCCTCGAACGCTCTCGCGAGACTCACGCTTTGAAACCCTCAAAACACGGAGAAAATGAGGTTTTCGAGTTGGCCAGTCCAAGTTCCCTCAAAGTTACCTCGACTCCCAAGATCCGTTTTGAGTCGCGCGGTTGTTAACTGGCGTTGGGATTTTCCGAACGCATCCCTTTTTCGACAGGCCAGTAAACAGCGCGCGAGGTAGGGATGGAAGCTGACCACAACGGGAGTCTCGAACTTGCCTAGCAACTAAGGCAACTGCTATATTTCACAATCCAGTCACTAGTTTTTTCCAGCTTCAAGGAGCGTGCAGTGGGAACCATCGAACAAGGAACAGTCTACGACACTCTCGTTGATTTGTTGGTCCAAGGTGGGAATCGGCAAGAAATCCTCAAATTTCGTTTGGACTCGGAAGCCCAAAGTCGACTAAATCAACTGTTGGAGAAAAATCGTAACGGGGTCATCTCCCCTGAAGAAATCTCCGAGTTGGAAACCTTTGAACAATTTGAACATGTGGTGAGATTGCTCAAAGCTAGGGTGCTGCAGAGCCAAGTACAGTGAGCGATCGCCCATCACCATTGCTCAGGAAATTAGTCTTTGANCGCGCGTTGGGACGCTGCGAGTACTGTTTGTTTCCCCAAGATCTCTCGGCAAGCTCCCATCAAATCGATCANATNATCGCGGAAAAACATGGAGGTGGAACTCACGAGAGCAATCTAGCTCTTTGTTGCACCCTGTGCAATCTTCGAAAGGGTAGCGATNTTGGAACGCTAGACCCTTTAACGGGGCAATTGACGGCNCTTTTTCATCCCCGTATCCACGCTTGGCGAGAGCATTTCCGAATGGATGGTGTTCAAGTTCTCGGGGTGACTGCAATCGGGAGAGCTACTGCGCATTTTCTTCAATTGAATAGCATCGATCGAATTACAGAACGTGCGGAATTTGCAAGAGCCGGAATCTTCATGGACGCTCATTTGGCCAGAAAGCCTCGTTAGCACTGATAGCTTTACTTGATCAACGAACGACGTGATGATGGATACTGANTGGTTCAAATGAGATGAATTTTTCGCGAGAACTCGTGAATCGGATGCCCGTACCCAAGGGGTTATTGAGGTGAAACTGTGATCGAAAATGACCAGCAATACCGCAAAGCAGAACAGGAACTTAAGGTTCTGATGTCCAGGCTCAAGGAACTTCCAAGCACGACAACGATAGGTTCTAAGGGGTTTACCGAGGCGGGGATTCGCCAGTTCATAGCCAGAACCCATGAGGAACTTGCTATTTACGAGAGTCAGTCGGAAGCGAGGATATCTAGGGCTAGCTAACGGCAACTGGAATCACAGTGAACTATGCTGGTGACATGGTTGCCTTCATACGTAGTCAGCGGGAAGCTGGCAATTGAGTGCATCAGGCGTCAGAGGGACGCGATGCGTTTTGCGTAGGAATCGAAGTGCACTCGATTTTTCTCTTTCATCCGATAGCTCTTACCCGGATGTTGATCACGGTGCTGCGAGCTTGTCACGCGACGATTTAGAGTACCAGAGATGGATTCTTTGGGGGAATCAAATCTGTATACCTGGGGATTTTCCGAACCTTAAAACGACTCATCGAAAGAAACCGGCTTGTTCGCTTGTCCCGGTCCGCTAGGCAGAGAGTTGAAGATTTCGAAGCCGATTTTCTGGGTTCCAAAAACCGACCTACGTGTTGTGCTTTGCGCTTACTTGAAAACAGAAAGCCGACCGTTAGCACGGGTGTGCTAGCGGTCGGCTCAGTAAGTTTTGATAGGTGACTTCAATAACAGTTTTTCGTTAAAGCGATGCTTTCAACCGTTTGAATTATTGAAACAGAGCAGCGATCTTCTGATAAGCCTTGATCGACTCGATAGCTTGTTCTGCTGATCCGCTTTGACGGATGAACTCACTGGTAGCTTTCAAGTTTGATACATCGAAGGAAGCAGCAACGGTTGCTGGCTTGGCGCCGGTGGCAACGCGTGCCTTGCCTCGGGTCTTGCGACGACCCTTCTTCGCGATCGGGGTTCCACGAAGGGCTTGGCTGACGAGAGCTGGATATACCTTGTGCCCTTGTGCCGAGAGTTCCTTAATGATTTGCGAAGGTTTCATGTCAGGGTTTGCAGTTGCAAAGTCTCTGATCAACTGCGATTTGTTCCCGCTTGACTTGGTACCCTTTTTCAAGATTTAACTCCTAAATGTGTCTGTGAAAATGATTGCCCGGCGTGTCTGTACGATAGTTCCGCGTTATTAAAATGCAAACCAAAAGAAAATTGAATTGATTAAATAAAGAATTCCATCGGTTTTTGAAATAAAAAACGTCGCGGTATTCTCCTTCCAGTTAGAGACTTAACGCTGTCAAGTGGGGGCTGGCGAACAATTTTTGACGGTTGACCGATCGCGGGATTCNACGGATGGTTGTGGACGCTTGGCGTTCATTAACTGAACGCAATGAAACAAGCGATGGTTTATTACTCGTCATGAAGGAGTGTGCTATGCGCAAAGTTGCATTGATTTGCTTGCTAGGGTTTGCTGGATTACTGGCGACAGGATCTAGTTCTGCCCTAGGTTGCGATACCTGCATTGCCCAGAGTAAAGCCCAGCAGCAGGCCAGCGAGGGGCGATGTCGCCACGTCGGTGGCTCGATGGGGGCGGGGCGTTACGAAGGAGTCGGATTTTCCACTGTCTCCGCCGAGCATGCGATTTCCAAGTGTTGTTATTGGGGACAACGTACAGCGATTGGGATCGGCGTAGCACGCGGTCGCAATGGTTGGTACGCAACGGTTTTGTATCGCTAGGATCTGTGATTTTGGATCCGTGTGAAAACGGAGCGATTTAAAGTGCTTCGATTTGTCCGTTGCTATCCCCAAAGGAATCGGTCGTGATTCCAACACGATTTAAAAGCGTTAAGTAAAGATTGCACAGGGGGACTTCCCCGTGCAATCGGATGTGCTGACCGGATTGAATGCTTCCACCACCCTTTCCTCCGAGCAAGATCGGAAGGTTGTCGGGATCGTGTCGGTTTCCATCGGACATACTCGATCCGAATACGATCATACTGTTGTCCAGAAGGTTCGAGTCTCCTTCTTGGATCGAGCGAAGTTTCGTGAGGAAGCTAGCGAATTGTTCTACATGCCAGCGATTGATTTTTTGGTATTGAGCGATTTTCTCCCCGTTGTTCTCATGGTGTGACAACTCGTGATGTCCCCCTTTAACTCCATCGATGAACGAGAAGTTTCTGCCCGAAACATCGTTTGCAAACATCAGGCTGCATACGCGAGTTGAATCGCTTTGAAAAGCCAATACCATCAAGTCGAGCATTAAGCGTATGTGGTCGCGGAAATCGCTCGGCACGCCCTTCGGAAGGCTTTGAGCTAATTCCGAATCGGGGCGGAAACTCTCGTCGCGGTCTGGGTGCGCTGCTGCGTATTCTATTCTCTCTTCCACCGCTCGGACCGAATCGAGGAATTCATCCATCTTGAATTGATCGTCGCGACCCAATCGTCGGCGCACGTCTTTTGCATCTTCGAGGATGTAGTCTAAAAGGAGGGCTCTTTTACCCCCCTGCCCTTCTCCGGTCGAATTCTTTTTCCCAAACAAACGCTCATAGACGACTCTTGGATTGATTTCTTTGGCGACCGGTCGCTGGGCGCTTTGCCAAGACGGTCGCTGGGCGCTTTGCCAAGAGATGTGCGAGCCGTAGAGTCGGGTGTAACCTACGTTGCTATCGATACCACTGATGACCGGTTCGGTACCAAGTTCCAGAGAACTCAATGGGGTCTGACCTCGCCAGTTTTGTGCGAAGAATTGATCGATGGAGATGCCACCGCTACTGACATCTCGACCGGTGGTTTTCACCACTGGCATCCCAGTGAGAAAATTAGCAGTTTTCGCATAGTGTCCGTCGCCACCATGGCTATTCTTTTTATCCAAACCACTCAACACGGTTACGGAATCCCGAAGTGATTCGATAGGCGATAGTGATGGACTCAGGGAGAAACCTTTACCCTCCTCCTGCGGGACCCAGTCTTTTTCCCATACGCCATTTGGGAAATAGATAAATGCTGTTCGAACTGGTGGCTTGGACATCGTATTGTTAGTCCCTGAAGCTCGGGCTTCATTGCATAGGGACTCGAACCAAGGCAATGCGAGAGATAATCCAGAGCCGGCAAGGCTAGTGCCAAATAGCCCCGTGCTGCGAAGAAACGCTCGTCGGCTCTGTCCGGCGGATTGAGAGCTTATATGCGAAGCAACCGGTCGTATATTTTGATTGTGCATTCGGATTCGATGGTTGTTGGTGATTAAAGTCTTTTTGAGATCGTATTACTTGTCTGGATAGTATCGGTGCTGGAATGGGTAGGACAGCAGGATCTCTTCCAGGATGGCATCAGCGCGATTTTCACTGCGCAACCTCTGTAGGGCTCGGTCTTGGACACATTGATCGAACTTGTTCAGATCACGCCCGAAGGCGAATCCAACAAGCTTGCGTATTGCGTGTTTTTCAAATTCGTCTCGGCGTTTGAGCAAGATATCTTTGAGCCCCTCTGCTCCGGTGAACGAGTCACCCGAGGGTAATACCCCTTGTGCATCAATCGGTTTGCCGAACTCTTCGNTTCGCCACTGTCCAATGGCATTAAAGTTTTCCAGACCGAACCCCAATGGATCCATGCGNTCNTGACATGAAGCGCACTGGGCGTCTGTACGATGTCGGCTCAATCGCTCCTTCAAGGACAATTCAGTTCCGGGTTCGGAGGGTACATCTTCAAGTGCTGGTACACCTGGCGGTGGCGGTGGGACTTTTGCTCCCAAGATCTCTTCGAGAATCCAACGCCCTCTCAATACAGGGCTTGAACGTCGCGGATAGGATGTTCGCGTGAGGACCGCGGCGGAAGTGATAATGCCTCCCCGGTGCGTCTGCACCGTTGGGAGCCATCCCCAATGTTCGGCATTTTGGAATTCGGGGGCGGTAAGTTCCGAATCGTTTAGACCGTAATGAACCGCCAGCGAGCGATTGACAAGAATCCGATCCGATACCAGCAACTCCGTCAGCGGCCTTGCTTCCCTAAAGACTGAACTGACGGTTCGGACGACTTCTTCCTGGAAATCACGAAGCCGATCCTTGTTGAACTCTGGGAATACTTCTGCATCGGGTTGCTGACGCATCAGGTCCGTAAGTCCGAGCCACTGCAAGCCGAAATTCTCACCGAGTGCTCGAGCCCGCGGATCTGCGAGCATTCGTTGTAATTGATCGCGGATGACCTCAGGTTCCATCAGGCGCCCTTGGTCTGCGAGATCCAAGAGTTCATCGTCGGGTATTGACGACCAAATCAGCAACGCAAAGCGAGTCGCGAACTGATGCTGGCTTATTCGTTGCACTCCCCGTGGTTCGTCGCTCGAGGGTTCTTCGACGATAAACAGAAAGTTTGGAGATGCAAGGATGGCTTGTATGGCAAGCGATAATCCGGGTTCGAGCCCGTGTTGAGTTTCGGATTTATCATCGGATTTTGCCTCAGGATCGTGAGGCTTGTCGAAAGTTAGGAAACGCTCCAGTCTTTCAAGTTGAGAAGGCTCAATTGGGCGTCTCCAAGCTTTCCTCGCGAAACTCTTGATGGTGACTTTTGCAAACGCATACTGGTCCGTTGATGCAGTTGAATCTTTCCGAGGATCATTACTAGATCGATAAAGCTCCTTTGCGAAATGCTCGGCACTTTTCTCCGTTGCATCGAGATAGGATTCGATGTGAATCGGAGAAGTGAACAAAGCATCGCCGACGGTATCGAATCCTATGCCACCTGCACCATCGCTCGGGGGAGAGAGGTCTTCTGGCAAAGCGTAACCGGTGAGATCTTCGATTGCTCGGCGAAACTCGAATCGAGTCATTCGCCGGCTCATTACNGCGCCTTGATACCAAGCTTGTGTTTCTTCGGAAGCGATCTGNTTGCACAGATCTGCACCGGGGCGAGAGTCTACCCAACGATGCAAGGTTCCTTTTTCTGGATCGGACAGACCGGGGCTTCCTTGCGGGGGCATTTCATTGAGTCGCACCCGTTTTGCAAGTCTCTCCCAGGCGTCGGCTGCGGCGATCGCGGAAGAGGCATCGGGAAACTTTGTTAAGTCCAACTCGCCTTCAATCTTCTCTCCGCTGTGGCAACTGTAGCATTTGGCTTGTAGGATCGGGAGTACTTTTTCCTCATATGTTTTTCCCCATTTGCGAAGTAGTTCTTCGTCTTGGCAATACGCTCGGGGGGCTGTGAGACAGCATCCTGCGGCTACGAGAATCCAACGTTGGGATTTGCAAATAGACCAGAAATCGGCTTGCATGCGATTTTGTTGTTGGTGGGACTTCGACGGTGGTAAGGCGGGGGGCAGTTCGGTCTAGTATGATACGAATATCAAGCTGCGTCTAGTTGGCTTGGAATTCGACTTTGGCGATGCTGTAATCGCCAAGAGGTCTTTCATTGCGTTTCGCGTAAAGGAGGTGCATTATGCGCATTGGATTCGATGGAGTGGGGCGACATGTGTACGTGTTTTTAATCACTATTTGTTTCGCGATCTCATCGGCAAAGGCAATCTACGGAGCTGAACCGTTGGCTCCGGCTTCGCATGCTGGACAAGGTTCAACCGCGATTAAAAATGTATTGTGGATCATAGCCGATGATTTGAATACATCGTTGGGGTGTTATGGAGACACCTTGGCAAAGACCCCTAACATCGATGCACTTGCAAAACGTGGTGCACGGTTCGAACGTGCGTATTGCACTTTTCCTTTATGTGGTCCAAGCCGGAACTCCATTCTGACGGGACTGTATCCGAACTCCACGGGCATTTTTAACAATGGTCAAATCTTTCGCCAATCGATTCCCAAGCAGAAGAGTCTGTCGCAAAACTTGCGTTTGCAAGGTTATCTCGCAGCACGCGTCGGCAAGCTTTATCACTACAACGTGCCGAACTCGATCGGGACCAATGGGCATGACGATCCTGCAAGTTGGGAGATTGAGATCAATCCAGCGGGGGACGACCGGATGGTCGAGCATCCGAAAATTCATTCGCTGGTACCTAACCAATTCGGAGGGACTCTCAGCTGGCTCGCATCCGAGTCCCCGGAGTCTTTTCATACCGATGCGATGCAAGCAGAAGATGCGGCTTGGGTATTAGAGCGATGCGCGCGAACTCCAGATCGTCCTTTCTTCCTGGCTGTGGGGTTCTTTCGCCCTCACACTCCCTATGTGGCTCCTAAAGCTTATTTTGATCTTCATTCTCCATCCTCGATGCGCGTAGCAAGCTCTGTTTCTTCGGAAACTCAAAGGGTGCCTCGAGCCGCTTTTGCAAGCGCGAAGAAAGAGCAAGAGAAACTCGATGACGAAACGACTCGCGAGATTCTTCAGGCCTACTACGCGAGTGTAAGTTTTATGGATGCTCAAGTCGGCAAGGTGTTAAAGCGTCTCGATGAATTAGGTCTCACGGAATCGACTGCGATCGTTTTTACCAGCGACCATGGTTATCACTTGGGTGAACATGGGCTATGGCAAAAAATGTCCCTCTTTGAGCAGAGTGCTCGAGTTCCGCTTTTGTTGGTCCTTCCGGGGATTACTCAAGGTGGAAGCGTTGTGGAAACTCCCGTCTCTCACGTCGATTTGTTCCCCACCCTCTGCGCTGTGACGAAGACGTCTCCTCCGGAGAATTTGCAGGGACAAAACCTCGTGCCGCTCTGCCAAGATCTATCTCAGAAGGGACGCGGATGGGCATTAACCCAAGTAACCCGAGGAGGTGGTAAAGAGAACCGTTTCTTCGGTTACTCTTTGAGGACGGAACGTTGGCGATATACCGAATGGGATAACGGTGAAAAAGGGACCGAACTCTACGATCATTTCAACGATGCGATGGAAGTTGAAAACCTAGCAGACAAGGACGAGTTCCAAATGACGGTAAAAGAACTACGTCAGTTGCTGCAACAAGCCATCGATAAGAGTTTACCAAAGGAGGGTAGCTCACCGAGTGTCAAACCGATGGACTGGGCCCCGAACATCACAGACAATGACTGATCGCCTCGCGAGGGGACGAGCTAACTGAGAGATGTTGATCAATAGGACCAAGTGAAGAGATATAAATAAAATACCCTCAGGTCTATAACCTGAGGGTATCTGTTGTTTAAGTGATCGGCCTGATGGCCGATTGAGAGACTGTGAAGTTTCGGGTGTAGATTACACGGAGATTAAAACTGTCCACCGCCACCGAATCCACCACCGCCACCGAATCCACCACCACCGCCGAGTCCACCACCGCCACCG
>B570J29622_100159_pt1 | contig 8537 bp, 13 predicted proteins | sample LakMenEpi15Jun10_FD_29622 | JGI IMG/M metagenome (IMG submission 29622) | reverse complement strand
CGCAGTTGTCGACCATCGGTCGACGTGTCAAGGTTAACTCTATTTCCTAAATTTTCTGTTTTTGGTCTTTTCAGTCAATTCATCAAACGTATAATCCGATAGTCCTGAGGGGGCGAAAGTCGCCCCCCTCGATAGTCCCAAGTTTTTAGGAGGTTTTTCTCATGTGTGTTTCTTCCAATCCTGGTTTGTCGTCCGTTGTGTTTGCCGCATTGTCGAAGGCGGCTGAGAAGCAAATCGGTCGTGATGAAATCGTCGACGGTTCAAAGCATGTCGTGACCTTCGACGGTTTCGGCAAGGTCAACGATGTCCCTTTCTCGGTGTCTCTGGACACCGAGGTCAAGGTCGGGCACGGCGGCATGAAGGCTTCGTCGGTCGCCATCGATCCTACTCGCCAGATGGCTTATGTCTTCGAGTTAATCGAGTTGGCTTTCGGGCCGTCAGCCCTCAAGGAAATCATCGACGATATGGTCGGCAAGTTCAAAGCCACCGGCGAGATTCCTGCCACCGACCACTACGTCGAGTTGGCTGAGGAGGTTGCTAAAGAGCTACGCAAGAGTCGCCAGATCGCATTTAAGGGTTCGGTCGTCGTGTCGACGACCAAACCCCCAGTCTTGTCGTTCGATGCGTCATAACGCATGCCAGACCCCTTGCAGAGGACAACCGGGTTTCCCGGTTGTAATGCACACCGACGATTGTCGTCGGTTCGGTTCCAAGTCCGGTTCTTCAAATGAGGTTTACCATGTCTACCCTTCACGATATGTCCCAATCTGCTGGTCGATCCTGTGAGGATGTTCGGCGAGCATTGGATGATCTGAGCAACGCAGCATCCTGCGAAACGGTCGACGACCTGAAAGCCAATCTGGAAAACGCGAAGGCTGCCCTTCGCGAAGCGTTGGACGATATCACGTCTCTGCTCAAGGTTGTCAATCGACACAAGACGACGAGCCCCTTCAAGATAGGATCCCCTGTTAGGGTCAAGAAGTATATCGGCAGGCGTTCGGTTATCCTCGATGCCTACATCAACACCCAGGGAACCAAATTGTTCGTCCTAGCCGATGGTGGGCACTTCGGCGCAGACGAATTGGAGGTGGTGAACACATAAGCATTCGACCAAATCCCCCTTGCAGAGGACACCCGAGGATCCCTCGGGTGTAATGCACACCGGGCGAATGTCGCCCGGTTCGGTTCCAAGTCCGGTTCACTCACAAAGGTTTTATCATGCTGGCTATTCTTCGCGATCAACGGTTCTGGCGCAATCGTGGTAAGTCGTTCGACAAGGTTCTCACCCATCGCTATATCGGTATCGGGATCCTCGCAGGGGAGTCGATCCAAAAGCGTTTAGATGTCAAGGTCTGGACGGGTCGCAATCGAGGTGCTTGCCGCTACCATGCGACTGCGACTCTGCAATTGACCAACGGCACTGTCCTGAGCGGAAGCGACTCGGCAGTCGTCGAAGCATTCGCTGTCGATTCCTGGGGGCCAGGGGAGGCCATCCTAGGTGCGCTCAAGGAGGCAGGCGTACTGCTTGCGTCCGAGAGTGTTGACCCTACTTCGGATGCTGTCAGTGAGTCTTCCCTGGCTCGATTGAAGTCGCCGGAAGACGTGCGAACCGCACTGCGTAAGATCGGTTCGGACATCCTCGGTTCCAATCTTTTCATTGTCGAGTAATTTAGTTTTACGAAATTTGCTACTTTGTTGTTAAGTTGTCTTGACGACAAATCCGATAAGGTTATCATTCTCGTGTCGGGGCAAAGTCGCCCCCAGGTTTTTCAAAGTTTTTGAGGAGTGTTTAAGATGAACGATGCTACTTTCCTAACCGTTTCCGATGTCGTTGCTCACGTCAAGAGTCGATTCAACTTCAGTGTTGACAAGTTCCGCCTGTCCGGGCCCGAGAATCTCCGAACACCGTTCTACGGTTTGTTCCGAAGCGACAACATGGAATGTGTCGGAGATTCGGTTCGTGCGGGGTACGAGCCTCACCAAACCGAAGACGTGGTCGCAGTCGTCGAGGCCGCCGGTCGTGTGTTCAACGGGGTCGCTGACGTGCGTTGCCACTTCAACAACGGACATCACCTGATCATTCAGCCTACTCGCGAATCGCGATTGAACGTATACGGCACGAAGGATAGTGTGTTCCCTCGCGTGATGGTTTCTGCTCGCTACGATGGCAAAGCGTTCAAGGCTACCCTCGGGTTCTACCGCGATGCCTGCAAGAATCTCTCTCGGATCCGCAGTGTGTCATCCTCGTCCGTATCGATCACGCACACCTCGGGTTTGCGTAGCAAGATGGAATCGCTCATCGCGACCTTTGAACACCTCGACTCGACCTGGGAATCGATCACGACCACCATCCGATTGATGGAAGCGACGACCGTCANCCTAGCTTCCTTCCTNGATGCGATCTATGATGCACCATCGGATTCNTCGNGATCTGCTACACTCCACAAGAACCGCACCGAGGCAATCATTCGTCGTGTAGTCTCGGAGCGTATCAAGACCGGTCGTCCTGATCTCGGTAGTGATCTGATGGTCAGNGGTTGGGAGGCGTACAACGCAGTCCAAGGCTACGTCCAGCACGAAAAGTCCCGACGAGGCGATATTGGCATGTTCGACCGGGTGCTGATGGCCGACACCGATCCTTCGGTGGCTATGGCTGAGGCGCATGTAATGTCCCTAGCGAGCTAAAGGCGGGGCGGGATAGATGGGGATAGGACACCCGAGGATCCCTCGGGTGTTTAACCCACTACCACGATGGTCGTGGTAAAGGTCTAAAGTCCTTAATACGCAGGAGCAATTGAAATGCCCAAACCTCGAATTCTCAGACTCAACGGTGGTCACCTGTACCATGCCGTCGATGTCAACCAAGACGGTAAAATCCACAGCAGGCAGTCAAAAGCTGTTTGCGGTGCTAAGCCTGGAAAGACCAACGGAGTGCGTGAAGCTCTGTGGTATTACGAAGGTGGTGTGGTGACCTGTCAGAAGTGCTTAAAGGCACTGAAGAAGCGATCCGTGGATGCATCGCCTTCGCCCCCAGCAGGCGCGACACCTTTGGAATACTCGGATATCGCAACTGCCACTCTTGACCAACTCACAGACGAGTTGGCCGCCGCCGGTTGGGAATCTGGCTACTCGAACGAGCAAGATGCCAGGGAGGCTGTCATGCAGTTGTTCCTTGCCCACAACAAAGCACCGCTAAAACGGATCGATGTGACGTGGGATGGCGACAACGAAGTGTTGGTCGCAGTATGCGAGTCCGACCACACGCTGAGCAGTAGTGTCGTCCACTGGCCTGAGCCCCTCGCGGTCAGTTTTGGTATTGAAGTAGCGAGAGCTATCACTCGGATCAACGGGGCGAAAATCGCGAAAGTCGACGAAGACGGGGAAGATGTCACCGTTTTTGTCTTCGCCTAATGCATACAACCTTTTACCAAGAGAGATCTACGATGAGAACAACGATTGATGGATTGACGATTTACGACCTTGCACCGCAAGCTAGCCGACTCTGGGTTGTGGCAGGCCCAGCAGGGCATTACGTTGCGAATATCGACGAAGCGAACCTACCTGAGGGTTTCCGGTGGGTGACTGAGAAAGAATGGGAGGAGTTGCAAGCCTTGGCTGAGTTTAACCACCGGCTCGAAGCCGGGTTTGAACTCTGCGATCTACCACTGCCGGTCGGCGTTGAAACTGACGTGATTCTAGCCGGAGAGGTACTCACCCCCTTCGGCAGACTCTACGGTGTCTTCGATTCGCCTTGGCACGCTCACCAACCGGACGCCGGTAGCCGCGCGATCTGTGTTCTGGGATCTGGCTCCCTGCCCCGCTGTCTGCAAGAATTGGCCGCGAGGAACACGGAGAAACTCACCGGCGCGATTGAGTGCCGCTTTCAGACTGATGGCGATTCGGGCTCGATTGTGGCCGCATCGTGGAGACACGCTTGCGGCTGGCTAGAGTCTGAGATCACGCCACAAGTAGTCAAAAATGGTGGGTGGGGTTGGATCGAATCCCCCAACGATGACGAAGGTCGCTTCGTCATCGGGGACATCGCCTAGTTTTTCAAGTCAGTTTTTTTTTGTGAAGGGTACTACTGTGGAATTTATCATTATGATCACGCTAGCTTTGTGGTGTCTTGGTTCAATCGGGAGGATGCGATAATGAGCAAGGGTCAATTTGTCTGCACCATCGGTGGCGACTCCCCTACGGGGCGTCAATCCCGATCATGCGTTATCCACGCTGAGACGACGAACGAAGCTCGCTCGTGGGCATCTGCCCACTTCGGCCGAGAAGTCGACTACCACGCCATCGAGCTACGACTAGTCTCGGGTTTCCCGAGACTGACCGAACACGACTTGAAACTTGGCGAGACGGTTGTGAGGGGCGACTTGTTTCCCCTACAAGACTCGCCGGGGTGGTTACAGATCGACCACGAGGAACAGCTAGATGCGATGGTGCGGCGTTGGCCGGTTGGTGTTGAGGCTATCCCGCCTTTTCGCGCTCACGCTCGTTCTAAGGGGCAGTGGCGAATCCCAGAGTTCGACGAAGATCGTCGCCGAAGCTCGGCGACGATTGCGGGACACCTGGAGCTTGATCGTCAGGCCGGGTTTGGTTGTGATTAGCCAACATCCTCGAACCAAACAATCGAAGATCCCGCGACCGGGCCGAGCATCGCTCGGCCCGTCCTCTTGGCAAAGCTATCCATAGCTTCAACCGCGAGCTTATATTCGGGTAGTCTAAATTTATAATCATGCAGAGCAATGATCCCGGGGAAATCCTCAACCATCGCGAGAAAGTCTTTCTCGTAGGGTTCTGGGGGCCTATGCGCGGCATCGTAGAAGATCATGTCGTAGTCCCCGGGCCTAAACAGCGCCCGTTTAGGTAACATGAACTCCACCCAGTTACCAAATAGACACGTCACGTTCTCCAGGGGAAAGATCAATTCTTTCACCACGTCCATATCGGGAGCCCCGATCATCGAGTCTCCCTTGAACCAGTCGATTGTCGTCACATGCTTGGCCGTTGCCGCCATGGCGGCGGCGGCCCTGCCGTGATGCGTGCCGATATCCAACACTCGCCGCCCTGCGGCGAGTTGTTGGAGCAGTTCCCCTTCCACATCGTAGAGGTGGCCGGGCACGTTCAAGAAATAGTTCAAACCCGCTTTAATTTTTTCCATGTTGTTTTTTCCTGTTTTCGATTGCGCTTTTTGCCTCAACAACCATCGTCGAGATCAGACCTGCTTCGCGATCCCATACAGCAATCTCGGCGGCGCGTTGGTTGCCGATGTATCCGTTTTCGTAGTGCCATGCATCTGTCGCGCTGAGCGAGGGGATAACGTCGACTTGGATACCCTGATGAGTATCCGTCGACAGATGGCGAATCTGTTTCTTCGTGTGAAAGTGGCCGACTCGCATATATCGGAACACGCTGTGACTCCATTGCGAACTAGCCTCTATGGGCATCATGCGCGCGAGCTTATCCAGGCTCATCTTCTCGCCGTGATCCCACCCAATCAGGTTTTTTCCCCACAAGAGGAATTTTCTCGTTTCGTCGTTCTCTACCGTGATCTGCTTGTTAGGTGCAAAGTAGTGCCTGAGCATTTCGCAGAGATGCCAGGACGTGTACTTGTCGTGATTACCGGGGACGTACAAGACGCGAACCGGGGCAACCTGCACGCACGCTTCGACAGCATCTCTGATGCTGACGAATCCCTGTCTGAATACTTTTGTGTAGCGGTCGTCGGTGCTGTCGACCAAGGTTCCCTTGGTCGTTTGCTTGTTTGCTCCGTCGAAGTGCAAGAAATCATTGCCTATCGGCAAAATGATTTCTTCGACTTGGTACGGCTGTATGCGGTCGATCATAGTATCGACCGCATGCTGATAGTCACTCGCTGCTATCTCCAGGTCGTAATCATCGGACTTAGTTTGCTTGTTCCAGCAGAGTTTTCCGAAGTGGCAGTCGTACAAGCTGAACTCGATCAAATGCTTGGCGACTCGCTTGCGAGTCGCTTTGTGTGGCTTACACTGGGGCATCCGCTTCGTCAGAGCGAGGATCGCTTCCTGTACGCTCTTCGGAGCCCTCCGCTTCATCTCGACCGATATCTGGCGGCAAGGGGTCTTCCACAGCGTCTCAATGCTGTTTCTCCCTGCCGATACTTTTCGCTTACCTGCGACTTCCCAGTTGTTTACCTTGACCTTGGTTACTTCCCAAATCTCCAAGTCAAACTTGGCGTGTGCAAGGAGTTCTTCGACTGTGTTGATTTTATCGCCATGGTAGACGAGGCTTGCCGAGTCCTCATTGAAGACCACCGACAAATCACTTTCCGATGTTGTTTCGACTTCGCTTGCCGCCGACTGCTTTGTTTTGGCGTCCTTTTCGAGTCTGCCTAACAGGGATTTCGACTTCGCCATAACGCACCTTTTGTAGGAACCTTTGCCATCCGGCTATTGTCGACACACCTGCAATCTGCGGGTGCGTCTCAAAGAGCAGTCCAATCAACTCTTTGTCGCTGAAATCTCGTTGCGAGACTCCGCCGTTGGCGTAGTCTACGACCACCTCAATCACGGCTTTGCCGATCTCTGGGTATCTGTGAGCAATCTTATGCAGGATCGTCCACTTTCGCTTGTCCTTCGGAAAGTCGATCATTGCTTCTCCTTCTGCGCAGCTTCAATTCGCTCTTGGATCTTGTGGATTTGTTGAATCTCAACCATCACGAAAAAGCTGAACATACACGCCAGCAAAGACGCGATTGAGATGACAAAAAGCATGGTGTATACCTGACACGTCAGGTATACATCTACCCTGGAGATAGCGTTCCGAACAATCTTTAGCCTGTGGGCGATGGATTGGTGATACTCGTCGAGGGTTTTGTAACACTCGTCGCGATCTGGGGGAGGCATTACCTGGGGCATTACTTGATCCCCTTCTCGACAGAGGAATACTTCAAGTAGCCAACCCGGTCGACGGTTTCACCGTCGACCGTAAGCCAGAACGTAGGTGTGTTTGCATAGTTGTGATCGTAGCAATAGGCTACCTTCCACCCTGCGGCTTGGAACAGCGGTGCTTCGCACCGCTGCCAGCAAACCGAATCTCGGTTTGCTGACATGAAGACAACCACCTCCGGTGGTTGCTTCTGCTTCGGCTTGTCGCTCGGGCTGGGTGTCGGGTCGTTCTTCGACACTANGCTGNCCCCAGTGTCAAACATCTCCAACCCATGCTTTCCGTCATAGAAAATCCACGAACAGACGCACAGAACGACCGCGCCGATCCCTAAAACCCCCATCGCTATATCCCCTGATTTTATTCTCATACGTTTCCCGAAGCGTCTAATCTTATGAGATTACCTAATCCACACTACCGTTAATCATTGCGATTGTCAATACGCTCGTGGTAGGCTCGGTAGGCTTTTATCACAGGAATTATCGCAGGATGCCGCATATTGCAGTCTTCAGAGAACTCTTGTACTCCAACGCAATCGAGGTGCTTGACTGCTTCGATGAAGGGTCTTAAGCCGAATGATCGTCGAGTATCCTGCTCCGCATCTCCGGCAAAGACCATCGTAGAGCCGATCCCCAATCGCGTGACAACAGCAAGGAACTCCTCGCTATTGAGATTCTGGCACTCGTCGACAAACACCAAGGCGTTCTCGAACGTCGCCCCTTGGATGTAGGGCAATGGTCGAATCTCGACCAACTCGCTCGGCAGTCCTAACTTGCGAGCGATTTCCATCACCGAATCGATGTACGGGTTCATCTTCTCTTCGGCTGTGCCCGGCAAATATCCCATCCGTGATCTACCCATCTCAAGGGGAGATCGAATGAACACAATCTTTTCGATCCGCCTAGCTCGAATCGCCTGCGCGCCCCAAGCCATCGCCGCGAACGACTTTCCTGTTCCGGCGGGGCCGACAAACAGGACTATCGGTTTATCCTCTAGCAATCCCCAGGCATCCAGTTGGCTTCTGTTGAGTTGGAACTTTTTGCGAGGGGAGTCGGCGAATTTCGCGGCAGGTGATTGTGGCTCGTCCTGAGGTGCTGTCTTGCGTCTAGCCATTGTAGGCTTTCTAGGGTAAGAGTGTCGGGAGCAAGGCTTTCCCCATTGTAGCAAGGCATCGCCAAAAAAGAAAAACTTGACCAGTGCGCACGCCGGGCTTCCCTCCTGATTCCCAACCAATATAGAGTTGGTTAAGCAGGATTCCCCGCTCGGGGGATACTGGTTGTCTTACGGCCTTTGGTTTAGGGTTCTTCCGGTGTTTGGAACCACCGGCAGGGTTGTTGGTTTATTCTTTATCAGATTATGACCACGGCGTAGCCCGTTGTGCAGGATCAATCACCTGCCCGTTGCGTGGAAACTGCCCAGAGGGCAGTACCCCTTTCGCCTAACCAAAATTTACCCCGACTGCCTGTGTCAGTCGGGTAGCCTGCCCTTCGTATTAAGGAACCAGCATTGAATTGAGTACGAATATCCAGCAGTTTGTCCGCAAGAAAGAAACGTATTTTTTTTTGTCGAAACGCGAAAAGACTGGCGGGAGTTGCAACTCCCGCCAG
>B570J29622_100145_pt1 | contig 9029 bp, 5 predicted proteins | sample LakMenEpi15Jun10_FD_29622 | JGI IMG/M metagenome (IMG submission 29622) | reverse complement strand
AAATACATGCAGTCACAGTGCCCACGGACACACTGATCGATCACGTGATCGCGCAGGTCGGTGATACCTGCGACTGGAATAACGACGCTGATGCGTGGATCGATGGCGGCTGCATACCAACTGTATGCACCTCCTCCACTTCGACCCGTGATACCGATTTTGGTCGCATCCACGTCGTCCCGGCTGATGAGAAAATCAACGGCGCGGGAGGCATTCCAAGCTTCGACTCCCGCAGGGGTGTAGCCTCTCGAAGGCCAATCCCAGCGGTTATATCGAAATAATCCGTGGTGGATGCCTTCGATCTCCCCGAGTTGGATGGTGTCGATCGCAAGGGCGATGTATCCGTTTTCAGCGAGGAAGGCAGGGTGATGTTGGTAATGGGTTTTGTTTCCGAGACTTACGCCGTTTTCTTTGACTTGTCCGTGACCACATACATAGATGACTGCGGGCAATCGGCCTTTGGTAATCTTGGGACGATAGAGGTTTCCCGTAACGTACAAACCGGGACTCGATTGGAAAAATACTTTCTCGACAATAATTGCATCGGTTTCGAGGGTGTCGGTGGTGGTCGCCGATAGGTCATCGCTGAGTTGTTGATTGTCACGAAGATCGCGCTGCGGGATTCCAAGCATTTCACGAAGCTGGTCGCGCAAGGTTTCCTGCTGCACTTCCCAGGCTTGTTGCGAAGTGATTTGGCGCAAGTCGTTTGCAGTTTCGATTTGCGATACGCGGGCTCGGAGCGTAGCCTGGGTCAATTCTATGCCTGGTGAGTTGGGTTCTTGTCCCAGACACTCCCTAATGGGTGCGAGTATGCAAATGAACAATAGTGCCATTGGCACGGTGAGGCGGGGTGATGACATAAGTGCGAACCGAGNGGGGNTGAGTTGGGAGGGTTGCATCGNAATCGTGNAGGTAAGTGAGAATCGATAGAGCCGATTTGGAGGGTGGATTTGGAATACTAAGTTTTCTTAACGGCATCCTCGTTTGGCTATCAGATCATGTACATTGCTGAGGATAGCGAACGTGTTTTCGGGTGGAGGATGTATTCCTCGTGGGGTCAAGGATTGTTGGATAGGCAATGGTTAGCACTAGATTTCGATCGGAATGGTTTATCAACGTATGGGCGATGCTCGCAGCGTTCGGTACTTATTTTTGCATGTACATGTTTCGCAAGCCATTTACGGTGGGAAGTTTCGATCATTCTGGAGCGGGGGACTGGGATCAAAAGGGGACTTTGATTGCTGCGCAAGTGATCGGGTACATGGTATCAAAGTTCATCGGNATACGCATTGTTTCTGAGGTNACTCGAGCGCAACGCGGATGGGTGATTCTTGGACTGATCCTACTNGCCCATACTGCTTTGTTGCTGTTTGCTTTGGTGCCGAGTCCCTACCACGTAGCATGNATGTTTTTAAATGGTTTGCCGTTGGGGATCGTTTTTGGCTTGGTGCTGGGGAATTTGGAGGGGCGGCAGTCGACCGAGGCTTTAGCCGCTGGGCTTTGTGCCAGTTTTATTTTAGCGGGTGGAGTTGCGAAGACGGTCGGTCAGAGAGTGATCGATTACACGATGAAGGACTGGGGATGGGATATCGCCGAAGCTGAGCGGTGGATGCCGTTTTTATCAGGCGGATTATTTTTGGGCCCGATCATGGTGTGTGTTTGGATGTTAAGCAGGATTCCTCCGCCGAGTCAGCAGGACATTGACGCGAGGAGTTTGCGTGAACCGATGGCAAGTGAGGATCGCTGGCGGGTGCTGAGGACGTATGCGGTGGGACTCGGTGCAATCGCTGGAACGTACTTGCTAATGAGTATCTTGCGAAGCTTCCGAGATGACTTCGCCCCTGAGATTTTGCGAGGGTTGGGTGCGAGTGTTAAAGCCCAAGCTTATGCGAATATCGATTTCGTGGTTATGTGTTTGGTTACGGTTGCCAATGGGGCGGCCGTTTTGATCCGCGACAATCTCAAAGCGTTGCAGTTTTCTTTCGGAGTTTCGATGCTTGGTTTTGCAACGACCTTAATCACCGTGATGATCCATTGGTATGTGCAGCCGATCCCACCGACTCAACTGATGGTTGCCATCGGGGCTGGATTGTATTTGCCCTATGTTGCGGTACATACCACCGTCTTCGAACGGATCATCGCTTGTACGCGGGATCGGGCAAATGTTGGTTTCTTGATGTATGTCGCCGATTCGGTCGGTTACCTTGGGTATGTGGCGGTCGTGTTGATGAAAAATCAGTTGATTGGTGTTGTCGACGAAGGGACCTTTGCGATGTGGTTTTTGAAGATCAGTGCGATCGGTGCTGCATTGAGCATAGTGTTGATCGCGGTAGCTTCGCTTCGATTTCGTTCCTTGTCGATTGCGACAAAGATCCCGAATTAGTTCCTTAGCGACTTAATTTGAAATCGTAAGCTTGGATCCACGTTGAAATTCGACGATCCAACGTATTGCCGCTTAGCTGCTTCGGTTAAAATGGCATCGAAGACGATTGCCGTCTTTAGAACCTGTATTTTCCCGAGCACATTTTTTCCGAGTGCTGTATATCCCCGACAGTGCTGATTCTCCTAAAGCGTCGTTATGTATTTGATCAGACTAACTCAAAGAAAAGACCTGTGGGAAAACGACCTAGGGAGACCGAGTTGGATCGATGGGACGAGTATTTCGCTCGATGCTTTCGTTAGCGGCGTTGCCTCTGAGACGGGAGCCGTTTTGGAAAATGGAGATGCTTTAGAAAATCGTGCTGCCTTGGGGAGCAGTGCAGGGGAGCAATCGTTAAGAGCGATTTCGCATTCGATACGCATGATGAAGTTGCGTTCCTCGCAAGGGGAACTGCACGTCGGGGATTGCTTTGATGTGGAAGTTCGATACGAGGAAGGAGATGTGACTCGCTCGGTACTGGTCATTATCGGGGATCTGCAAGCCTTCGAAGGCTTGTGCCAAGGGACTACTTTAGGGATGACGCTTGTGTGCGGAAGCGTCGGAGACCGATTTGGAGCGGGGCAACGCGGAGGGGACTTGTTGCTCATAGGGGACGCAGGGAGCGAGGCACTGATGGACAAGCGGAATGGCTGGTCGCTGATCCATGGAAACGTTGGTGATCGGTTTGCGGGACCTGCACCGGGTGACCTCTCTGGGATGCGAGGTGGGGACACGATGGTACTGGGAAATGTAGGAGATCGGGCTTGCGAACGGATGCGCCGAGGGAGTGTTTACATTCAAGGGCGAGTCGGAGAGTATCTTGCTCACAGTTGGATCGCAGGGACGATTTATATTGATGGTCAACTGGAGCGTCAGTGGTGTACTGGGATGAGGCGAGGGTCACTGTTGCTGCGCGAACCGAAGGTCGCTGAGTGCGGGGCAAGTTTAAGCATTTCCCGCAGTTGCGAACTTTCGTTTTTGCCGATCCTTTGGAAGCATATTCGTTCGTTGGTGAATAAGACCGCCACGGAGCTCCGCTCGCCACTCTTCTCCGGCGGATCGCAGGATGATTCATTCTGTGATTACAGAACGTATCTGCCGTATGGTTGAATCACAAGAAGCTGACACGGCGGTGGCGATGGAGCAATTCATCGAACGGTTGCCAACCAGCAACCAAGTCGTACGATGCTTTGGAGATCTTGAGCTCGATGGGCAAGGGGAGATTTTGGTGTTCGGTGAATTCGCCGATATGGATTTGCAAGTTGGTAACTCGCGATTGCAGGTAGCTGAAGAATCATGACTGAACGTCGAGTAGGAATTTTCGGCGGATCCTTCGATCCGATTCACATAGGGCATTTGCTGATTGCCGAGCAGTTTGCTCAAGATTTGAAACTGGACAAAGTGAAATTCATTCCGGCGAAAGTCTCCCCGTTCAAGGTCGGGTATGAACCGACGAGTGACAAGCATAGGCTGGAGATGCTCAAGCTAGCTGTTGGTGCAAATCCGAAATTCGAAGTTGACCCGATCGAGTTGAATCGGGGTGGGGTGAGCTACACGATCGACACGGTCCGTGCGTTGCAGCAGACAGGCTCAGCTAACGACAATGGCTCGGTAAATCAGATTGGCCCCGATGTTCAGTATTACTTGTTGGTCGGAGCGGATTCGTTGAAGGATTTCAAGAAATGGAAATCGCCAGCGGAATTATTGAGTTCGGTATCCTTGGTCATTGCGCGTCGCGGTGGTGAGCCTGAGCCTCGTTGGGAAGAGTTGGATGGGATCGTTTCCGCCGAAGAGATCGCGCAGATTCAGTCTAGGAAGCTTGATTTGCCTGCTGTTGAGGTTTCATCCAGCGACCTACGGCGTCGGATTGAGCAAGGACGGAGCATTCGATATTTGCTACCGTCCGCGGTCGAGGTCTACATTAAGGAGCATGGCTTGTACCAAGCTCCAGTTTCTGAGAAGTCAGACCTCTAAGCTAGCCGTTCAGCGATAGCCATTTCAGCGACANCCATTTAGCAGCTAGCTATTCAGCAGCTAGCGTAGGTTTAGGTTACGTATCAGGAAGGCCGCGATTGTGCTAGGTCAAGCGGTGTTCTTGCTCGACTGACGCATCATCGCTATTTCAAGATCAGCAGCAGGTCACCTGCTTCGACTTGACTCCCCGAGGATACGAGGAGTTGGGCGATTTCTCCGTCGCGTTCGGCGTTGATAACCGTCTCCATCTTCATGGCTTCTAGCGAAAGAAGCTTTTGGCCTTTGGCAACTTTATTGCCAGCGGCGATAGCGACACCGATAACCATTCCGGGCATTGCGGCAGCTACGTGAGTTGGGTCGGCAGGATCAGCTTTGGTACGCCGTGCTGCTTTCGTTTCGATCGACTTGTCGACGACTTCGACTTCACGAGGCTGCCCGTTGAGTTCGAAGAAAACAGTTCGTACGCCGTCAGGTCTAGGTTCGCCCACAGCGAGGAACTTGATGATCAGGCGTTTACCGGATTCGATATCGACAGAGAATTCTTCACCGAGTGATGGCCCGAAGAAGAAGATAGGAGTCGGCAAGAGCGATACATCGCCGTATTCTTTTCCGTGAGAGATGAACTCATCGAAGACTTTCGGATATAGAGCACTGGTAACCGTCTCTTGCATGTTTGGATCGCGTCCGAGTTTTTCGGCGAGAGCTTTTGCCGTGGCGTCGAAATCATGGCTTGGGAGGGTTTCGCCAGGCCTGTTCTTCACTTCGGGGTTGTTTCGCAAGATTGCGCGTTTCACTTGTTCGGGGAATCCTCCAGGTGGTTGACCCATCATGCCACCGACGAGATCGAGAACTGATCCAGGGAAGGATAGTTCACGTGTTCCATTGGCGATATCTTGGGCGGAGAGATCGTTCGCGACCATGAAGAGTGCAAGGTCACCGACCGCTTTGCTTGTGGGGGTAACTTTGACGATGTCTCCGAGGAGTTCGTTTGCCGATGCGTACATCTTGCAAACTTGTTCCCAGCGGTCTGAGAGCCCAAGTGCTTTAGCTTGTTGGTAAAGATTGGTGTATTGACCACCTGGCATTTCGTGTTGGTACAGATCCCCTGCTGCGACAAGTGATTCACCTTCGAAGGGTGCGTAGAACTGTCGGACGGACTTCCAGTATTCGGAGAGTTGTGTAAGTGCGTCTGTCTTGAGTTTGCTTTCGCGAGGCGAGTAGCGGATAGCTTCTACAAGCGTGTTGAGGTTGACTTGAGATGTTCCACCGGACATGGATGCGAGGGCGCCATCAGCGATCTCAAGCCCTTCTTCGGCCGCATTGAGGATCGAGGAGGCTTGGATGCCTGCGGTGTCGTGGGTATGGAAGTGGATAGGAATGCCGATATGTTTTCGAAGTTCAGCTACCAGAAGTTTCGCGGCTTGTGGTTTGCATAATCCGGCCATGTCTTTGATGGCAAGGATGTGTGCACCCATTTTCTCGAGTTGTTTAGCGAGATCGATGTAGTACTTCAAGGAATACTTTTGGCGATGGGGGTTTAGGATGTCGCCGGTGTAGCAGATAGCTGCTTCGCAGATCATTCCAGATTCGACAACGGCTTCGATGGCAACGCGCATGTTCTCGGCCCAGTTCAGAGCATCGAATACGCGGAAGATATCGATCCCGGCTTGGGCTGCTTCTTTGACGAAGGCTTGGACGACGTTGTCTGGGTAATTGGTATATCCAACCGCGTTTGAAGCGCGAAGGAGCATTTGGAAGAGGGTGTTNGGTATTCGTTCTCGGAGATCAGCCAAGCGTTGCCAAGGGCTNTCTTTGAGAAATCGCATCGATGTATCAAACGTGGCNCCGCCCCACATTTCCATCGAGAAGAGCTCTGGGGTGAGCCGTGCGTAAGCATCGGCGATACGGAGCATGTCGTAGGTTCGGACGCGCGTTGCGAGGAGCGACTGGTGGGCGTCTCGCATGGTGGTATCGGTCAACAATAATTCTTTGGTGTTGCGAATCGATTGGCAGAAGGCTTGAGCGCCGAGTTTCTGGAATTTCTGACGATAACCTTCGGGGATAGGTTCCGTGGCTGGAACCTTTGGCACAACGGCCGGTTCGCGTCGGACTTTGACGTTAGATTTTTCAACGAGTTTGTTTCCGTTGACAACGGTATCTGCGATGAATCGCAATACTCGTGTCGCTCGGTCGCGACGTTTGGGCAATTCGAACAGTTCGGGGGTTTTATCGATCATCCGAGTCGTTGCATCACCGGCTTGGAAAGTCGGGTGGGTGATCAAGGAGATCAAGAACGGGATGTTCGTTTTCACACCACGGATGCGGAATTCTTGAAGGCAGCGTTCCATGCGACCGGACGCTTCGCCGAGATTGCGCCCTCGCGCGGTGACTTTCACCAAGAGGGAGTCGTAGAACGGATTGACCACAGCGCCGCTAAAGGCACTACCGGCATCGAGGCGGATGCCGAGCCCGCCGGCACTTCGGTAGTGGGTGATTCGACCGTAGTCGGGTCGGAATTGATTCGATGGGTCTTCGGTTGTCACACGGCATTGGATTGCAGAGCCAACGACTTGCACTTCGTTTTGTGCAGGAAGTCCAAGCGATTGGTCACCGAGTTTTCCGCCGCAGGAGACTTGGATCTGAGATCGGATCAAATCGATTCCCGTGACTTCTTCAGTAACGGTGTGCTCAACTTGGATCCGTGGATTGACTTCGATGAAATAGAACTTGTTCGATTCGGTATCGAGGAGGAACTCAACGGTTCCCGCGCAGTAGTACCCAACTTTGCGAGCGATCGCTAATGCAGCTTCGTGAAGCTCCGAAGCGACTTGCTTAGAGAGGTTCGGCGCGGGGGCGATTTCGACCACTTTTTGGTGTCTTCGTTGGACAGAGCAATCGCGTTCGTGAAGGTGAATGATATTCCCATGTTGATCGCCGAGGATTTGGACTTCGATGTGCCGAGCGCGTCCGACGAGTTTCTCGAGGAAGACTTCGTCGCTACCGAAAGCGTTTTTCGCTTCGCGTTGTGCTTGTTCGAGATTGCTTGCCAATTGGTCTTCGGATTCAACGACTCTCATTCCGCGCCCGCCGCCACCTTTGGAGGCTTTGAGCATGATTGGGTAAGTCATTTTCCGCGCGATTTCGGTGGCTTCTTTGAGACTTGCTACCGCAGCCGCAGAACCATCGAGCACAGGGACACCGACTTGTTTAGCGATTTCTCTTGCAGCGACTTTATCGCCGAGCAGGTCGAGTGCTTCGTTGCTCGGTCCGATGAACATGATACCCGCGTCGCGAAGCGCACGAGCGAACTGCGAGTTCTCGGATAGGAACCCATAGCCTGGGTGAACGGCATCGATGTGGTTCTCAAGGCATAGGTTGACGATACCAGGGATATCTAGGTAGGAGCGGATTGGCTCTCCGGCCTTCCCGATCGGATAGGCTTCGTCGGCTTTGAAGCGATGCAGTGCGAATCGGTCTTCATGGGAGTACAAGGCGACTGTACGGATTCCGAGTTCGTGAGCGCTTCGGAAAATTCGGATCGCGATTTCGCTTCGGTTTGCGGCTAGGAGACGGCGGATGGGAGCCATGGAGTGCGCTGTAGTGGGAGGGAGTTGGAAGGAAACTGTGCAGAGCACGGGTTATTGTTAACCGTGCAAAGCACGAGGTTGTTGTTAACCGTGCAAGGCACGAGGTTGTTGTTAACCATGCAAAGCACGAGGCCTGGAAAGTATACAGCAAATGATTGAATAATCACTTGCAAGTGATCGTCTTACGGGCTTGGAATTTGCGACGGATGGAGCGGTCGCATGGATCGATTGGTTTAATCGATTGTTTTCATTGTGGGCGAGTGAGGGTTTATGAAGGAGGGATAGGGTCGGTAGATGTTTGGCTCCTAACATTTGGGGGGCCACCGTGCCAACCGCCGTTGATTGCGATGGACTGACCGTTGATGAACTCTCCATCACCTAAGCTTATCGCTGCGGCGAGTTTAGCGATGTCTTGGGGGGAGCCCCACTTCGCGAGAAGGGATTCGTTTTCGGCGCGTTGATTCCATTCGGGAGAGGTTGATTGTCCCCATTGGGTCTGGATCCAGCCGGGTTGTATGCAGTTGACCCGGAGTTTCGGTGCATAGGATTTTGCTAGGCTTTTCGAGAACGCGGCAACGGCGGCTTTCACTGCACAGAAGTATTGTCCACTGTCACCTTCCATCCCCGCTTCGGCTTGATCCCATCCGATGTGGATCATCGAGGGGAGAGTGTTTTGGGGAGAGGATTGGTTGACTTGTCGAGCGGCGACGAAGCGGCTCAGGAGGCTCATCGCTCGCACGTCGATATCCCAGAGTGTTTGCAGTTTCTTCTCGAAGGACCATGTTTTAGCCGCTCCGGTGAGGACATCGGCACCTGCGGCGTGAATCCATACGTCGACGTAACCGAATCGAGCGAAGGCTGCGTTGGCCAGGGAGTAGAGGCTTGAGGATTGCGAGAGATCGGCGGCGATAGCCAAGGGGCTGCTGCAAAGTTTTGCGGTAGTTGCAAGTCCGTGCAAATTCTTGCGTCCGTGGACGATCACGTTGCAACCTCGATGAGCGAATTCCAATGCGATTGCTTGGCCGATTCCGCTACTCGCGCCGGTGACG
>B570J29622_100140_pt1 | contig 9161 bp, 6 predicted proteins | sample LakMenEpi15Jun10_FD_29622 | JGI IMG/M metagenome (IMG submission 29622) | reverse complement strand
TGGTGCACACCAGCAGCCATCGGATGATCGCTGCTCCAGACAATCTTGTTCTCCGGGGTAACTTCGATCATCGAAATCCCAGTCGTAGCCGCATGGGATCCAACCACAGTATTTCCATTGGCTAACCTTTGGGAGCCACAAGGATCCTTCAGCAGACCATCCACATCCGCATTGGTCAGCTTCCAAACCACACTTCCTGACCCGTCGACTTCAACTACCTTGTTGCCATGTGTGAGCGATAGCACCGTATGACCGTTGTCGAGACGAATAGCAGTAAAAGGCCAGTTCTCGGCGGGCCGTCCCCCTAGCTCTTCTAAGTCCGTGCGAATCGTTCGGACTACACGCCCCTCAGGTGTGTATTCTTTAACCGCGAAAGCCAAAAGATGCGGTACAAGGTAATTGCCGTTTCTAAGCTGTCTTGCCATCCGCGTCTGCATGTGGGCATTGTCTGTTTCCGGATCGAGTTTGATCTCGCTGACAATTTTCCCATCGACCTTCGAGTCACTGGCCGCATCCGCCGGTGCTGCAATCTCAAGCAATCGCGGATTGGGACCCAGTTCCGTTACCAACGTGTTGCCATTGTATAGTCGCTCGGCTGTTCCGATCTCCTTGTTGGATGGATCAAGGGTGTAACGAAAGACAACTTGTTGGTCGACTGTTACCTCTTCTACCCGATTGCCAAACGCAATCAAAACATTTCCATTCGGGAGCACAAAGCCATCGCGTGAGCCACCGGAATACTCCCAAGTTACCGATCCGTTTTCTGCAATAATTGCCGTCTTTGCACCCAGGACCAAATACGAGTGGGCAATCTTCTCCTGAGCTCCTAACGGCAAACTGCCCAGTACCACCCAGGCAGCTAGAAGGGAACTTGCCAAATAACGCGTTGTGGAACGAATCAATCGATGGTGCATGGCTTTCACAGGTCTCGTTGGCTTGATCATGATNGGTGGGAGGGAAAATCNCGTTCGAGTGGAAACAAAGGGACGCGACGATGTTCGTAGTGTAATTGATGGATGTCCGCGCAGGTGGAGCCAAGGGTGTTGACCCGCAGAAACCGATCGCAGATTTCGCGATAAGCCGCCAAAGGGGCGTGAACGCCCTTGGCAACCAATATCCGAAAAGAACTTGGGTCAAGCCCACACGAGGTCAACTGATGGAGACTGAAGGGAACCATACGTTTCGACGTGACCATAATCGTCATTGGACAGTTCACAAGTTCGAGTACTACCGTCGGACCTTGATCGAATTCGGTGATTCCACCATGTCGCGGTCGATCTTCTCGGAACTTCCCATCATAAAAACCAACCACTCGGACTTCGCATTCCCAATTCGGGCCGTGCTGAGCATCGGTTTTTCCTCCGAGTGATACCGATCGAATACTCCCTACACTCGACGCTTGACATTCCTTGACCACGGCTGGATCGTAGATGCATACGAAGCTTGGACCTAGCTCGCTCTTTGCGAGAGCTATAGCCAGCGATGTTCCGTCAGCAGCAGAGCCACCTCCAACGTTATCTCCCATATCGAGCAAGCAGTATCGATGGGCCGGATCGTTTGCAACCATCGAGATCGCTTCTTCGATATCGATAAGCACCCCTTCCATCGCTTCTCTTGCGTTCCACAAAGCCGTCGCAAGTTCTTTAGCGGATCTCTTTGCTACCTCTTCATCACCGTCCGAGATCGCGATGACCGCAGATCCCATTTCATTCACATCTGCATAAGGAAACCCCAATAGAATACTGTTGCTCAGCAATCGCGGATCGGACAACTGCTGATCTGCCAAGTCGTAGATCGCTTTTAGATGGGGTTCGTCGGTACTCTGCCTTTCAATGTTGATGATCATCGGTAAGTACTCAGCGACCATCTTCGGTCGCCATCGCTTGTTTAAAATCCCTAGTAACATGCGGGCGGCTTCTACCCCTCGAGCATGCTGATCAAGGTGTGGGTTGGTGCGGTAGGAAATCAACGCATCGCACGCTTGAACCATCGCGGGCGAAAGATTCGCATGGGCATCGAGTGTGGCGACCATGGGGGTGTTTTGTCCGACAAGTGCACGTAGTCGCGTTAGCCAATTCCCATCGGCATCCCTTGCCCCCTGCGATACGGCCGCCCCATGCGCAGCGATCAATAAGCCATCGAACAGCATCGATTGGCGTACTTCTTCAAGCATCTCGCAAACAAGTTTCTCCCAAGCTTCCGAAGTGATGATGCCGCTCGGGGTAGCCCTATACGCAGCGATCGGAACGATTTCGACTTGTGCCGCTCCCGGCAAGCTCGATTCTCCTCCTGGCCAGCCAAGCCCATGGAGGAACCCACCAATCTCGTGATGGCTATCCCCAAATTTTTCGAAAATCTGTTTACCCGTAATCGATACATCCATCCGGAAATGATCGATCGTCGTCGGTGTGTCGATGAATGTATTCGACTCATGAAGCAGTGCTAAAATTCCAATTCGGTGCATGGCTATGACTGCCTAGATGTTTGTCCAATAGTTGGGGTCAGCAAGTGCAATGGCTATGGTATCCTATAAGCCCGCAGTAGCGGCTTGAACACCTAGTCCCTACCTGCTCAAAGTTAAAAGTAACTCTCCAGTTTAACGAGATTGAGGATCCAATGTTGTATTCCATGAGCGAGATGCGTGAACATCTTTACTGCGCCGTTGTCTGCGATGCGCTCGACCAAATCGGATTGCGTAATCAGTCTCCGCGTATCGAACTCCCATTGCAGACCACCGCATCGCACCTTACCAATCGACTCCTTGTCGGACGCTGCAAAACAACTCTTTGGGCTGATATGTTTCATGATGACCCGAAACCGTATGAGTTGGAACTTCAAGCTGTCGATGAATGTGAACCCGACGACATCCTAATCGCTGCTGCCGGTGGCTCCATGCGTTCAGGAATCTGGGGGGAGCTGTTAACCACTGCCGCTAAGAACCGCGGTGCCCTAGGAGCAATCGTCGATGGGGCGATTCGTGATGTGGATAAAATCGGTCCTATGCAGTTCCCGGTCTTCGCTCGCGGTCGCTGCCTGTACGATAGCTTGAATCGTCAACGTGTGATCGATATCGATGTCCCTGTCGAAATCGATTCAGTTCGCTTCTCTCCCGGCGATCTAGTATTCGCTGATTCCGATGGGATCGTTGTGGTCCCCAAACAAGTCGAAACAGAAGTCCTGAAAAGAGCTTTCGATAAAGTTCACGGCGAGAACCAAGTTCGCGATGCGATCCGTAGTGGACTAAGCGCCGTAGAGACCTTTAAGAAGTACGGGATCCTCTAGCTCCAATCGCCCACTAGCTCCAATTGCCTGCTAGCTCCAATCATCCGCTTGGTTTCGTCCCATCTCCACCAACGTGATGTATTGATCGTCACAAAATCGATCGGTCATCCCCGCTAAATATACTCCCACCGCACGGGGGACTCCCCAACGATTCCCCCAATGCTTGAACCGCTCTGGCAACCGCTCAGGGTAAGCTACCAATAGCTTGAACAACTGTCTCAAACGTGTGGCTGCTCGCTCACGTACTTCGACGAGTCGCGGATGACGGTAGACGTTCTCGAAGAGAAAGCGTTCGAGCTCTTGCTTCTCGGATTCAATCGTTGGCGACATGCGAAGCTGCACTCTCGCTTTCCGCACCTGACTCGCGTCCATCCCTTGAACCCCATTCAGCAGACTCGTGGAATACTGAAGGAANTCACCCATCTGAAGGTCTAGCAAGCTNTGGACTAAGAGGGGACGCTGAAGTTTCTTCTCTACGCGATCCAANGGAACGAGCGAACAAGCTCGNTTTACGAGTGCGAGCTCTTGCAAGGGTTCCCAGCGTAACAACCCAAGCTTCAATGCGTCATCAACATCATGGGCGTCGTAAGCCATCGAGTCCGCCGCATCGACCACCTGAATCTCTAACATCTGCGATTCGACATCGCGCTTGTCGCTGCGGTAATGCTGACCAGATAACACTTCGTGCGTTAAGTTCAAACCCGGATAAGCCGTGTAACGTTGCTCGATCTCAGTGACGAGCTCCAAAGCGAATTGATTGTGCGAAAACCCACCATCACTGCGTAAACATCCATCGAGTGCATCTTCTCCGCAATGACCAAACGGCGGATGGCCGATGTCGTGCAACAAAGCCATGGCCTCGATCAAGTCTTCGTTCAATCGCAATGTGCGCCCAATCGTCCGCGCCAAAGATGCTACTTCATGGGTATGCGTCAACCGCGTTCGATGATAGTCTCCCATGTCCCCTGTGAAGACCTGCATCTTGCCACTCAAACGCCGAAATGCGGCGCTGTGAAGTATCCGGTCGCGGTCTCGCTGAAATGGCCCTCGATAAGGATGCTCCGATTCGCGATGCTCCCTCCCCAAACTGTCTTTCGAGTGCATCGCGTAGCTTGCCAACAAACTGCTCTCGCGCTGTGCCCAGTTGGCACAAGTTGAGCTTGCGGTAGTTACATTCGCTGAAGTTTGGTTCGCATCTTGGGGACTCGACGACATATGCGGTTCTACATCACCGTAAGATTGTCTCGGTGGATGATTTCATCATAGGGACACTGGCCAAGAATCTGTGCAATCCTATCCGAGTGGCAGCCTCGTATCATCTTGACCTGCGTTGAATTATAGTTGCTCAATCCTCTCGCAATCTCCGTTCCTTCGGAATCCAACACGGAAATGATGTCCCCTTTTCCAAAATCTCCGTGAACATCCCTTACCCCAATCGCTAACAAACTACTCCCACCCTGTTTGACCGCCTTGGCTGCGCCCGAATCGACTGCGACGCTTCCACTGGGCTGCGCCGAGAATCCTATCCAACGCTTGCGCGAAACAAGCGACTTCGGCTGAGGTAGGAAATGGGTTCCCAAAGATTCGCCTTTCGCAAGTCGGACTAANACGTCCGGTTCACGCCCCCAAGCGATCACTGTCGATTGCCCACTGTGGGTGATGAATTTGGCTGTCGTTAGCTTGCTGGCCATCCCACCCTTGCTAATTCCCGTCTTCGAATCGCGTACAAGATCCTCGACGCTCTCATCGATCCGCTCGACACTCGACAAGACCATTGCACCAGGGTCGCGCGGGTCGCGATCGTAAAGGCCTCGAACGTCGCTGAGAATGATCAACGCACTTGATTGCAGCAAACCGGCCACCATTCCTGCAAGCCGATCGTTGTCCCCAAAAGTTGTTTTCAACTCGTCGACCGCCACCGTGTCATTCTCGTTGATGACCGGGATGGCTCCGAGTTCAATCAAACGCGAGAGGGTGTTTCTCACGTTCAAGTATGCGATACGATCGTCAAGCTCTGCGGCCGTTAGCAATATCTGCGCTGCATGTCGTCCATGCTCCGCAAACGTCTTCTCGTATACTTGGATCAAATGCGCTTGGCCAATCGCCGCGACTGCTTGCAAAGTCGCTAAATCGCTTGGTCGCGATTTGAGTCCAAGCTTTCCCATCCCACTGGCAACCGCTCCGCTAGATACCAACAACACTTGCTTACCCATCTCGCACAAGGCGACGATCTGATTGGCAAGATTCGCGACTTGGTCGTGGTCAAGCCTTCCGGAGTCATCCGTCAAGGATCGTGACCCAACCTTGATGATCCAAACAGGAGCATCAACAAGCAATTGACGATCACCCGACGATTCGGGGCCCTCGGGAATATCGGCAGGTGTTTTCATGAAGGTGCTACGAGGATGGTGTTGGTTTGTCGAAAAATGGGGGGTAGTCTAAGAAGCTGACGATTGCTGCTGTGCGATCAATGCATCGAGCTCTTGACGCAACTTTGGCAATATCTCGTCATAACCAAAAGCCCCCAGCGGTTCGCTTCGTCGCTTAAGGTTGACTTTCGCCGGCCCACACCACAAACCCAAGTCCGCATCATCGGTCTCACCCGGGCCATTGACCCGGCATCCCATAACCGCAATCGTAATCGCATAGTCCTTGGCATAGCTGGTCATCTCTTTGACTTGCTGAGCGAGTTCGACAAAGGCTTCGTTCTCCACTCGCGAACAGCTTGGGCAAGAGATAATGTTCAGCTTCGACGGATCGAGCGCAACGACAGATCGCAATCGCCCTGCGTAAATGTCATCGACGATCTGACGCCCAACTTCGATCTCCATCGGTTTCTTTGAGTTCGGTACAGTCAAGGAAACGCGAAGCGTATCGCCGACCCCGCGACCGATCAGTTGCTCGAAAGCGATTCGCGTTTTGATGATCCCATCAGGTGGTAAGCCGGCTTCGGTCACCCCCAAGTGCAACGGAACGTCCGGTCGCAACTTGGCAAACCGGTGGTTTACTTCTACCACCTTGCTCGGATCGCTGTCTTTGAGCGATACCACATAGCGAGTGAAGCCGATTGAGTCGAGCAGTTCGCAATGCTCTGTCGCGCTGGCGATCATCGGACCGATCGAGTCATGCGCATCGAACTTCTCTTTGATCGCTGGATCGACCGATCCGCAGTTAACCCCAACTCGCAACGCGCAGTCGTTCGCTACCGCCGACTCGACGATGAACTTTACCTTGTCTTGCCAAGCCTTGGTTTTTTCATGGTGGTAAAGGTGGCCAGGGTTGTATCGAACTTTATCGACATGTGGCGCGACTTTGGTTACCAAGCGATAATTCTCTTGCAAGTCGACCGAGAGGTTCGCCGAGGTTTGCTGGCGGATTTGAGCCAAAGCCTCCGCGTCCTTGTCGCTATCGACCGCGATACGAACCACATCTGCTCCCGCCCGATGCAAATCGTTGACCAGAGCAACGGTAGCGGGAATGTCCGTCGTATGCGTTGCAGTCATGCTTTGGACGGCGATCGGATGTCCAGCCCCAATNTGGATTGAACCGATTCGGACNCTGCGGGTGGGATTTCGTTGGATTTGCATAAGGATTCCTGGGGCAAAAAAGGTTTCCTCTAGTATAGCCCACCCGCAAATTCTGCCCACCGGTACCCAACGAAGAGGTCCAAGTGGACTCGATGTGCAAATCCCCCAAGCGAATCCCTAACGAATTGTTTTTCCCGAAAGCCAACATTGCTCCCCGTCGGTCAGTTACCATAAGGGCCGAGACGGTAGTCGGTTCTCTTTATCCCATTGCAACACGTCGCAATAAAACCGCATTGGTCGTCCCGTTCTTATTCCTATCGCTTTAGGAGGTTGATGATGAAGAAGGGTGTTACAAAAAAGGCCGCCACGAAAAAGGCTTTGCCTAAGAAGAGTGCCGTGAAGAAGGGTGCGAAGAATGAGAAAAAACTAGGTGGTATTGTGCTTATACCTAAAGCAGAGGAGTATCCACAGGAAAGTCCAGCTTTTGTTTTACTAGAAGACTCGTTTATCGCCGTTTCGGGTACATCACAAACTGTCGTGGTTCCAGCTAAAGCATGGTATTGCCCGAAAAGTGAATCACGTCCTAGGCCAGGTATTGACAGTTTCGAGTACATGCTCGATTACAATGGAAAACCGTTATCTCCCGTCACAGTGGTCGTTGCGGGTAGAGACAAGAGATATGAGGGTACTATCCAAGCTGATCTTGGCGGCATTTCGGTTAAAGGAGATAAACCCCTTCTAGACTCTTTAACGGTGACAGTAATCACGAAGAAAAAGGTAACGCCTCCACCGCCGCCACCAACGCCACTTTCATCTAGTGCAAATGAACTGATTTATACGGCAGATAAGTTGACGGNAGCGAAATCAAAACGCGGTACGAAGAAAACTGCAAAGTAAATTCGTAATATCAGTCCCTCATTCAAATCCGAGTGTNTATTCAACCGACTGAAACCAGGGTTGCTTCTTTGCTTGTTCCACAAGTCCTTGCAATTCGTCTTGAATGGCTTGGACTTGCTCTGCTGAGACTTGCTCTGATGCGGCTTGATTTAAGCTGAGCTGTTGTTTCGCAACAGCCAGCTTGGCAATGGCAAGTCGTATTGCCATNTCAAGTCCAAGTGCGGGATCCGATGAAGCTAGTTCTTCGAGTTTGGGGGTTGCTCGCAGCCTCTGCGCTCTTTGCAACGATGATTCCGCACTGGCTATATCCACCTCCGCCATTCGCGCTGCTTGAGTCGTCTCAATCTCAAAAAGGGTCGTCTGATACTTTTCCTTCTCGGGTGACTTGGCAATTGCCTCGCTGACTTCTTGGTGGTACTTCTTCCCCTCCTCCAATTGCTTTTGATCAAGCTTGATTCGGTGTAATTGCGTAAGAATCGTAATTTCGTACGTGTAGCCATCGACGCCGGAATCGTATTTTTGCACGAGCCTTGAAGCATCTAACGCCTCCAAGAGGCTCTCATCGGCGTGTGATGGATCGAAATTAAGCTCGCGCATTCCTTGTTTTGTCGTTCCTTCCATCCAATACGCAACAGTGGAAAATTCCGTTGGATCATCCACCTTGAGAACCGGTTCCTTTGTAGCGATCAATTGTTTTACAAAGGGATACAACGCATCCTTGCCAGCCTTATAAGCCGCCGTCGACTCTTTCCAATCCTGACTTCGCCCCAATAACTCTGCGTGCTGAAACAACGACCTACCTTTCGATACACCAAAACCAGCATAGCTAGGATCCGACTTGACCAATCGCTCTCCAATACTTCTCGCTTCCTGATTAACCGTATTAGCTTCCTCAAGCTTCCCGTCTCGTATGAGTAATGCTGCATGATAATAGGATTTATCACCCTCCGCTGCCAACCAGTTCGTCCGATCGATCGGGGGAATCACCGCAGTTTCTGATTCTTTTATGACCTTAGTTGCCCGATCGAAAACCTCCAATGCCTTCGCTGTATCGGTTCTCCCAACTAAATTCGCCGTTCGCGTCAGCATCTTTACTTTGTCCAGCTTGAGGCGAAAGTCATCCGGAGTTGCCGCGATGTAGTTGTCAATTTCGCTCACTACATCATTGAGCAACTCGATTCGAATAGGGTCGCTGTTCGGAAATTGAGCAAGCCTATTATCTGCAATATAACCAGCGACTGTATCGAGCACGTCCGAGGCGATCACACGGCTTGCAAGGGTCTTTTTCGCCTGCGCACGAATGGCCATGTTCGCCCAACTCAATCCTGTCAGCCCAAGAGTGAGAATGAAAAGTCCCGCCACCGCTGATCTGGCATGCTTGCGAAGCAACCGCTCTGTACTTTGTAGGAACCCTTCGGGTAAGGCCACTACAGGCTCGTCTGCTAGCCAGTTCTC
>B570J29622_100137_pt1 | contig 9214 bp, 7 predicted proteins | sample LakMenEpi15Jun10_FD_29622 | JGI IMG/M metagenome (IMG submission 29622) | reverse complement strand
GAGCCGATGGCTGGGGCGAGGAACAACCCATCGGAGATGGCTAGGCCATACGACATTACTCGGGATGGGAATTTGATTGGAGAAGGTGCGGGCGCTTTGGTTTTGGAGTCGATGGATCGGGCGGTTGCACGGGGTGCAAAGATTTGGGGAGAAGTCATTGGCGGGGCCAGCTCGGCAGTTGGGAATTTTCAGCACAGGACACCTGGTCGAGATGCGATCCGGTTGGCTGTGGGGAATGTGATGCGGGGATTATTGACCCACGCAAGTGCCGCAGGAATCGATTTGGATTCTACACCTTGGCACGTTCATGGTTGTGGCAAAAGCGATGTTCAAGGGGATGCGAGCGAAGCATCGGGCATCCGGGACGCGTTGGGTTCGCGAGATGTACCGGTAACGGCCGCCAAAAGCTACTTTGGAAACCTTGGGGCTGGCTCAGGTGCGGTTGAGATTATCGCTAGTTGTTTAGCGATGGAGCATCAAAAGTTATTTCCAGTATTGAACACCAAGGTCGTCGATCCTCGTTGCCCGATTCGGGTCTCTACGGGAAGCGAGTCACCCGGAGATGCTTTCGCCCACGTGGCTTATTCCAGCCAAGGGCAAGCTTGCGGGGTCTTCATTCGGCGCGCCGGCTGATCGCTTTGTGATGATACGACTTGTCCATCTGGGAATCCTCAACGGCTTGCTTAGCTTCGTTGCTGTTTTTCAGAACTTCTATTATTGGCAACATCTTCCACCGAGAGTCGCAACTCATTTTGGCAGCAAGGGACTTGCCGATGGCTGGATGGATCGCACGCAAGCATGTTTGACGATGGGGCTCTTTCAGGTCCTTATGCCTCTGTTGTTTTTGGGGCTGGGATATTGGATGTATTGGGTGCCTGAATCGTGGATCAACTTGCCGAACAAAGCTTATTGGTTTCATCCGGATCGCAAGCAAGAAAGTCTTGCGTCGTTAGCTCGCTTGATGGGATTTTTTTCCATCGCGATGGGGCTCTTTATGCTCGGTATCAATCACCTTACCTTCGTTGCGAACTTGGGTGATGGTCGTTTGCCGATGCTCTACTTCTGGATCCTAATGGGCCTATTTCTAGGCTTTACCACATTATGGGTTGGTTGGATGTTGATCCGGTTTCGGGTGGTGGTCCGTTAACCGAAATCTATCTCCGCTCCCCTTGAGCTTAGTACTTGCTGTGTGGTTAGAACTTGCGATTCAAGGAGACTTGAAGTTCCGCGTCGAAGCTGCGGTCGGGGGTGTTTCGCAGTGGAACAACTGCACCGACACGCAAGGCCGAAAGGGGCGAGAGCTGGGCTTGAAGGCCGCTGGTAAGGTTCAGCAAATCCAATCGGTTGTCGGCATTTGAAAAGCTTCCTCCGAACAAGTTTCCGGAGGGAAGGTTGACCGAGTCGGTGTTCTGAACTGTGGTCGTGTAGTGAAGCTCGGTGACGGCAGCGAGTGCTTGGAAGTATGGTCGCGTTGAGTCTTGCCAGAGCCATCGCCCTAGTCCAAGGTCAGCTTGAAATAGATTTTGCTCTTGGAAAACGCCTACGAGTCCATCTTGATTGACGACTTCGTTCCCGGATGCTGCGAAGTTCATTTGGCAGAAGGATTGGGTGAACCAGTGTTCGCCGAGGTGAGCAGTAGCAGCTAGGAATGGCATCAGGTGTACAGCTTGGTTGCGTACGATCAGTGTTTCAGGGGCGTATATAGATGGATCGCTGTGGGATTGAAAGTCGCTACCGGTGGGGAGTCCTATTCCAAGACCGGTGGCGAGTGCCGCGTCGTCATTGGCAGCGAGAAGTCCCTTCATGTACATCGTAAGGTTGCCGACGTTGCCCGATTCGGAGAGCAAGCCAAAAGAGTTGAATTCGATGTTGCTCATGAACGGCATGCGAACATCGAGTGACACGTTACCGTCGAAGAATGTCTTTTCAAAACCGATCAAGTAACGGTGCAGATCGATCGACTTTTGAATCGGTTGAAAGCCATTTGGGTCGGCGTTGATCGTAGCGCTAGCTGCGTTGTAGAACGCGTTGTAGACAAAATAGACGCGATCGGTTGGAAGCGCAGTATTGTTTTCCGAGACGTTGAAACTTCCACCTCCACCGAGCGGTGCAGTAAAGAGCTCTCTGCTAGCCGTATCGCTTCCTTGTTCCTTGAATGGAGTTAGGGTCACGGCTGGGGTGAGGGTATCGCCAAACATGTTCGGAGCTCGAGCGACTCGCACGTAGGTATTGCGAGCTGACGAGGACGAACTGCGAGGAGTACGAGCCGAGGATCTTGCGGTCGGTGAGGTGCTGGCCGTTGGGCCGAGGAGTCCGAAGTTCGAGTCGGAGGATTGGGGGTTACCCAATCGGCTTGTTGCCGGTGGATCCTGGGGTTTTGGTTGAAACTCTACGGGGCCTTGGGCCAGTCCACCGGACTGAGCGAATGCGCTGTTGCCCCAGGAAACTGAACTGCACAAGATACCAAAACTGCACAGTGGACCAAATCCAAGTAGACCGGTGGTGAGGTGACGTTTCCAGTCCATGGTTGGCCCTCTGAAAGAGATGACGGAAAACTACCTCGAGTCCTTTCGAAGTGGTGATCCGTTCCATACTGCTTCGGATGGGTACTGCGGAAAGCTTGATCGAATCTTGAGGAAATGGCGCAAAGGTGGTTGCTGCGTAGGTTTTACGTGGTGCGGGCCTGTCGTGGAGTGGGCCTCCTAGCCCGCTGTCCGCGCACGATTCCAAGCGATTCAATATCGTTAGGACGCCTCGCTGCGCTCGTGAGCGCGGCCCAGGAGGACCGCACTACGTACGTACAGAACCTCCACACGTACAGAACCTCCACACTTACAGAACCGCACTACGTACAAGAGGGCCCTAAGTAAGTACAGGACGGCCCCACGTACGTACGGAACGGCCCTACGTACAACAGCTTCGGTGAGGATTATTTCAATAGGGCGTCGATTTGTTCATCGAGCAATTTTGCTTGCGCAGCGGCTTGTTCAAGCGGTTGGCCTTCGGGGATTCCTGGTCGGATGTGTTTGGTCGCAGTGAGCCAACTGAGCTTCAGGAGGTTCTGTTTCTCTGAGACTTTTTGGAAGATCTCTTTGGCTTTTGGGTGTGTCGGCAGTCCGTTCGTGTCAAGCTTAAGCCCCCAAAAGGAAGCTAGCGGCGATGCGATGATAGCTTGGCCAGCTGCATCGGGGTGGACACCGTCGCCGGCGAAGGTGAAGTTTGGATCTTCAGTCCGTCGCTTTGCGACTGCTGATTTCATGGCTCCATGGACATCAAGGACGACCCAGCCTCTCTCGCGCTGCGCGAGGAGCCAGGTCGAGTAGGCTTCAAGTACATCGTCGTATTTTGCGAACGGTTGGCGGTATTCGTCGAGTCCTTCGGGAAGAAGTCGGTCGCGAATGGGTAGGGCATCGAAGTAAGCGGGGGTAAGGTGAATGATTTGCACTCCGCGTTTCTCGACGGCTTGGTGAAGCTTTTCCATCCCGGCTTTGAACTTAGCGAAGCGATCATCACTTAGTGGATAATACATCCCGCAGTTCATACCGTAGCAAGCAACAACGAGATCGGGTTTTACAAGGTCGAGGATGCGAGTGAGTCGCTCGTGCAAATCGGGTCTTGGGAAAGCCCCCCCGGCGTGGCCTGGTTCGCTAAGGCCGCTTACGGTCTCGCTTGGAAGTCCCAAGTTGAGGATAGTTGGGTGTTCGCTGGGGGCTTGAACACGCAGTGCAGTTTCGATGCTTGCGACGTACCCGCCTGCATGGGTGATGCTGTCACCGAGGAAAAGGATGCGTTTCGATCCGGCTTGGATGGTTGCGGTNTCNGCCGTCTGGGCTCTTGCGCTGTTAGAACAGGGAAGTAATGCAAACGCACAAAGCAATAGGGCGTTGATGGGCTGAGAAGCCCAGCAATTCAAAAGGTTCTTGAACATGGGTGGGGACCTTGAGGCAACAGTTAGGTGGGAGTTAGGGTAAGAGGAAACCGAAGCTGACCATTATACGGTGAGCGTCGGCGGCGTCTTGGTTGTAGTTCTCCCGATTTCCCCAAAGATATTCTGCCCCGGCGAAGGTGTATTTTGTAGGTTGCCAAATAAGGTTCGCAGCGATGTAGTTCAGTTGCGCGATGCTTGAAGGGGACTGACCAGGCAAGTTCGTCACGATTCCTTCGCTGTAAGTCAGGTTCGTCGACCAGCGATCGTTCCATTGGTGTGTAAGTCCAGAGTACCAAGCGAGTGACTCAAGGGCTTTTCCTTCAGCGAGATCGTTCAGAGCGTAGTCGGGCAGATCGCGGTAGCTACCGATCCCTTTCCCCCAAAGGATTCCGCCGTAAGTTCGGCAGCGTTTGGTGATGTCGAAGAAACCGGTGCCGTTTAAGCCGCCCCCTGGTCCGCTTCGGACGGGCTGGCCGTTGGGTTCGAAGGCGAGTTGGCGACCGAGAAGTGCGAGTTGGAACTGCCCTCGATCAACGGTGTACCGCAGGCGGGTGACGAGATCGGGAAGTGGGTTGCGAGCGACTCCGAGGTTGTTTTCGATGAGGAATTCGTCGGGTTGCACGTTCGGGTTTTCGATCGAAGCGGACCAAGACCAACGATCTTCGAGCCATTTTTGGGTGTAGCGAATCTGAGCTTGTCGTCGTCCGATGCTTGCGACATCACCGACGTTATCAAGGGTGTTTGGCAAGGCTGCGCGGTGGGTGAAAGTGGTCCAAGTCTGACCGATGATCCAATGCCCGTATTCACCATAAGCGTGACGAAGTCGCAGGGTATCACCAGCGCCGTAGAAGTCACCTTCGACCATGAATCGCAAGGGGTGACCGGTGTCGGTGATCCAACGAGCGTCCATGTTCAAACGCGTTTGACGAGCGTGGAAACGAGTGTTCGTTCGATCGGTTGCACCGACAGGTATAGTTGCAGGCTCGAAAAAGTCGCGAGAGTCGATCGGGTCGAAATCGTGAATCAAGTCGGCTTTGACGTAACCACCAAACTTCACAGCCCAGCGATTTTTCGCTACGAGCAAACCGTTGCGAAAGTCTTTGGGGAACTCGTTGAAATTCAAGCCGGTGCTAAGAGCATCGGTTTCGGAGAATTGCCCGCCGAGGTAGGGGCGAGTCGAATCGCCGAAGTTCGTCATGTCGGAAGGGACATAGGATTCGCTTGGAAATGAACCAGTTCCCATCGATTGCGCAAAGACTTCGTTCAGCTCGGTCGGAAGTGTCGAGGAAGGTGCCGCAGTATTGGAGATCGCGGTGTCAGTCGGTGCTGTGTTGGTCGTTGCTGTATTGGTCGTTGCTGTATTGGTCGTTGCTGTATTGGAGAGTGCGGTGGTCGCAGCGGGATCGGGTGAAGACTGCCTTACTTCGGATGGGAGTTGTTGCGTTTGGGCATGCGCGGTTGCACTTAGGGCTGCAAGCAGTCCAAGTATGCCGACACACTGCATCGCATTAAAAGCAAGGTTGGCTTGAACCACACTATCCTCAGATCCGAAGAGATCCCGCTGTCGCAATCCAATAATTCATTATTGAATGCACTGACCAAGACATGGGTTAGAAGTTGTAATTAGCACGCAGACCGACAACGAGTGCGGTGTCGAGGTTTTCTCGAGAAGGGTTAAGGACTTGCATGTCTGGGGTGATGGTCAAGCGTTTGCCGGTGGCGATGTTGTAGAACATCTCAACACCTTGGCCGTCGCCGATACCACCGAAAACGGTGCTTAGGAAGGGTGCGATTTCGTCGCTGGTGTTGATGAAGTAGTAACCGATGCCGAAGGAATCACGTTCTCTGGACTGCATGGGGCTGGAGCCTCCGATGCCGCTTGAGAGGAAGTATCCAACTGGGTTCGTGCCTTGGTCGGCGATACCGGCACGGGAGAAGTATCCCCAACCCCGTTTGGGGTTTGCCGCGTCGGTGACCAGGTATTGGTCGCAGTTCCAGTAGAGGGACCAGGATCCTGATTTCTTCGCGATGGGAACGTTGGGAAGAATGATTCGGGGGTCTTGGTCAAGGGCGGTGAAATCGCGGCTGTTCCAAGTTCCAGCGAACAGTTGGTGACCTGGTTTCCCGAAGAAGTTCGTAGGGATGCGCATTTCGCTAGCGAGTGCGACGCCGTCGTTGAAAAGTTCATCGAAACCAGCAGTGCGGGTTGTATCTGTCGCGTTCAGGACGTTGAAGACGAGCCATGGTTCACCTTCGAGGAGCCAAGCCATACCGGCACCGAGGGTCGAGTAAGGGATGGTGCGAAGGGCGATCGGGTTTGCAACGAATGCGCTGTTGGAAAACTGACGGATCCCTCTACCGTGCGCGAAAGCGTTCATGTCGCCATCGAGGGTATCAAGTTTGCCTGTGTAGAGAACGAAACTCTCCGAGAGGGCTTGGGTGAACAAGACGTTGGTCAGATACAAGTTGGTGCTATCGAGAACGGGTAAGTCACCAGCGACGGTCGGTGGCATCAGGACGCCGGCCGCATCGTTAATGGTTTCACCGAATCGATGTTCGGCGCGAACTTTTAGAAACGCGCCGGGGGTGCCAATCATTTTGCCGAAGTCGAAGTTGGCGAGATAATCGCCGTGCCCTGCGTAGCGGAACTCTTGTTCAGCACCACCGGCAGTATTGCCGAAGTAGAACTGCGTCAGGTTGTTTTGAAAGGTAAGGCCAGTATCGGCGAGTTGCTGGCGTTGCAACGCGAGTGCGGGAAACAGAGAGTCGTTCGCTGGCGAGAGCGATGTCGACGAGGCTGCTGGGGCAGGTGATGTGCCAAGCGGAGCGGAGTTCGTCCATGAAGGTGACTCGGAGAGTGCGGCAGGTGCTGCCGTGTTTGAAGTCGTGTCTGCAGGGGTGTTTAAGGTCGTGTTTGGGGCGACCGGGTCGGTGCGATCCGATGGGGAAATGGCGGCTGGTTGACTTTGAGGGCTGATCACCGGTGCGGCTGGGACTTGGGCGTAACCGATAGGTGGAAGGTAAGCAGCGTTGGACAAAGCGACTAGGCTTAGAGCACTGACCGTGTGAAGAGAGGCTCGCAGTTCATGTGTGAAGCGAGAGCGGTTGCGTGCAAACATCGATGAATTCCCCCCGGAAGTTCGAGTGTACGAAGAGCCGATTCTGCGGCTTATACGGGGTGTATCGGATGTAAGGAATTTCGCGCGTGAGGATTCCAACGGAGAAAAAACGAGAAAGTCCGAGAAAGAGAGGAAAAGTCAAAGGAAATGGTGTTTGATTCGTAGAAATACTCAAGTCGGGGGCTTCGGGGGCGATTGGTTCTGAAACTTGCGAAGCTCATCGAGGGAGTAGAACGTATCGCGCCAGAAGATTCCTCGTCGAATGAGTGTCAGGATGACCGATCGGTTGAGAACCAATAGAAATAGAAAGATGCCTATCGGCAGTGCGAGCCCGTGGTCGATTCGGTACCCGCAGCGAATGGCGTTGATCGAACCGATACACAGCCAGAGAGCACAAGCGATAGCGAGCAGGAGCAAGGGGGTGCCGGTCGCAAACGGAAGAAGCAACCAAGGTAGTATTGCGGAAGAGAATATGAAGATGTTCGACCCGATCCATGTTGGGATGCTGTAGTCGATTCCAGCGAAGCAATTTTTCTCTAGGCCACGGAAGACTTCGCCGAGGGATGCGTACCAAGGGACGCGGATCAAGTCCATGCCGTTTGCGAATCGTTGTTGGAAGCCAGCGAGTTTGATTCGTTTACCGAGTTTCACATCATCATCGGGGCACAAACGGACGGAAGCATGTCCGCCGATAGCTTGATAGGTACTGCGTCGCACAAGATTGAAAGCGCCGACGCCAACGTGTGCCGATGATTTTGGGTTGGATATTTGATTGGGTTTAACGAAGGCTTTGAAGAGGAATGCGAAGGTGGCGACGAACGTGTTGAGAATCCAGCTTGGCATGTTGCAATAGGGAGCGAGCGTCAAGTGGTCGGCGTTCTGCCGAGATGCGAAGTCGAGCGTGGTTTGAAGAGTACTCGGATGCATGTGGATATCTGCGTCGGTGAAGAGCAACCATTCCCCGCGAGCGGATTGAGCACCGACATGCAAAGCATGGCATTTACCCAACCATTCGTGCGGGAGTACTTCGACGCGGATGGTTTGAAGTGCATCGGGGAATTCTTGTTTGAGGCGCAGCAAAATACTCGGGGTCTGGTCGGTGCTACGGTCATCGACCACGATGAGTTCCATGTTCGGGTAATCGAGTGCGAGCATGGATCGGGTTGCTTGTTCGATGGATAGCTCTTCGTTGCGTGCGGCAAAGATAACCGATATCGAAGGTACATTATGCGCGTTGCGAGAGTGGTTATTGGCAGCGGATAGCGAGAGCGGGCGAAGTCGTTCGATGGAGGCTTCTGAAGCGAGGAAAGCGATAAAGATCAAAGCGACGAGAATCAGGATTGCGGCGCACAGGAGGAGGAAGGCGAAGCCGATAGCAGACATAGGAACCGTACCGGTTTGGGGGCTTAGGAGTGTTTAAGTTCGATAGAATCTAAACGTGAGTAAAGTTCGCGTTGTTGTTCGGGGGTGAGGGACGAATTAGGTAATCGCGGGGGGCCCACAGGGATACCGAGGTATTCCATCGTAGCTTTTGCAGCGGCCATATATCCGTAGCTTGCAAGGCATTCGATAAGCTGAATGCTTTTGAGTTGTTCTTGGCGTGCGCGTTGGAAGTCCCCTTGTTGGAAGGCTTCGATAATGCGGTGGTAGATCGGTGCCGCGAAATTGTATGTACTACCTACGGCTCCTTGGGCTCCCGTTGCTAGGGCTCCCAAGAGGTGTTCGTCGATGCCCCAAGGCAAGTCCCATTTTTGATTGTCGAGTTGAAGACATTGCAGGTAAGCTGCGAGGTCTGAGTTTGTGAATTTCAGGCCGACAAGGTTCGGGATTGTTTTCGAGGCAAGCGAGAGGAACTTGGGCATCGAGAAGTTCACGCCGGTCAGGACGGGGATATCGTAGAAGTAGAACGGGAGGTTCGGTGAGGCTTGGGCGATCGAAGCGCAGCAGTCGATCAAGGACTCGAGGGAGCGAGGTTTAAAGTAGCTTGGGGAGAGTGCTGAGAGGGCATCAGCGCCGATGCTTTGCGCGTGCTTGGCGAGCGTTTGGGCATCGTTCAAGCAATTGCAGCCGACGTGGACTACGAGTCGAAGCGCGGAGCCTTTGCGAACATCTCTCCATCGATTCGCCAATGCGATCCGCTCGTTGAGGGAAAGAGAGTGGCTCTCGC
>B570J29622_100136_pt1 | contig 9227 bp, 7 predicted proteins | sample LakMenEpi15Jun10_FD_29622 | JGI IMG/M metagenome (IMG submission 29622) | reverse complement strand
TCGCAGTTTCTAGCCTTGCCCACTCCGGCATTCTGCCGAGTTGCATTTCGCCAAATCGGGGCTACATTGAAGTTCCCCCCTGACGACGTCCCTCCCTCCAAAGACCGGAGTGTCGCATGAGCAATTTCTTGCCTTGCTCGATACGAAATGCAGCCGCCTGCTTCTACCTTTTGACCTCTCTGACGGTCTTTGTTGAAGTTATCGCAATCGGCCATTTTGTAGCTGGCCAAGAACCCGCAGTACCTGTTGCTGATCCTGAAGGGATCGCGTTCTTCGAGCAACGCATCCGCCCCATCTTTGCGGAACACTGCTATTCTTGCCATTCCGCTTCGGCAAAGACTCTCCAAGCGAACTTGCTCCTCGATTCATCTAACTCCATCCTCGCNGGTGGAGATAGTGGACCGAGTATCATCCCGAACAAACCNGAAGAAAGCTTGCTGATTCATTCAGTGCGGTACTCGCCGAATCACTCAGCGATGCCACCCGATGGAAAGCTGCTCGATGAGCAAATCGCCGCCCTCGAAGCTTGGGTGCGTCGCGGTGCACCAGTTCCCTCATCCGAGATTGCTTCGAAAATTCGGACTTCCATCGACATCGAAGAAGGCCGCAAGCACTGGGCGTTTCAACCCACTAAACCACTCCCAGCACAGTTCTTCGCCACACCTGATGCCGCCCCACCTGATTCTGCACAACACCAACTTCAAACGTCCAATTCCCGGATCGATGTCGCGATCGAGCGAGAGCTAAAGAAGCAAGAGCTGAGTCTTTCACCTCGAGAACAAAGACGTGGGTTGCTGCGCCGCCTGAAAATGGATCTCGTCGGCGTGTTGCCAACATCCACAGAAGTCCTTGAGTTCGAACACGATTCGTCTCCCGAAGCGTTTGAACGACGTATCGATGCGTATCTTGCTTCTCCTCAATACGGTGAACGCTGGGCTCGCTATTGGCTCGACCTTGTTCGCTATTGCGATGTGATGGAAGAATGGACAGAGACGCTTGGCCCCACTTACCCGTATCGCGATTGGGTTGTCTCTGCTTTCAACGAAGACATGCCGTTCGATCGCTTTATACACCTTCAACTCGCCGCTGACCAACTCCCCGATGCAAGGCCGAGCGATCGCGCGGCACTCGGTCTTCTCGGCATGAGTCCTTCGTACTGGAAGGAGCTACAACTCCCAGTTGAAATCATCAAGTCGATCGTATCCGATGAAGTCGAAGAACGCGTGCATACTCTTTCAAGTACCTTTCTTGGATTAAATATCGCTTGTGCTCGTTGCCACGATCACAAGTTCGATCCGATCACCAATCTCGACTACTACGCTATTGCGGGAATCCTTTCGAACTCCAAACCTTCGGATGTCGCGCTTGCACCTGACCTCGATGCCGCCGCGATTGTTGAAGCCCGCAAAGGGGTCAAGAAACTAGAATCGGAATTGCAACCGCTTCTGAAATCTGAGAAGGAAGAGGACAAAGCCAAAGTCGCCGAGTTGCAACAACGGCTTGACGCGCTGCGTGCTACAAAAGGATTCGATGCATTGCTCACACCGGGAGTCGAGGACGCACGACTTGAAGTACTACCTGCTGATGGTTCGCACGGCAGCAAAATCGTCTTCGAAAAAGCCCTACGCGACAAAGCAGTCGAGATTCGCGGCAACCCGAATAAAGCGGGGGAGACGGTTCCTCGCCGTTTTATATCCGTGCTATCTCACAATTCCCCACCTGCTCCATTCGGAACAGAGCAAGCGAGTGGACGGGCTGAACTCGCACGCTCTATGACTTCTGATTCGGCACATTTAGTCGCTCGTGTTTTCGTCAACCGTATCTGGAAGCATCACTTTGGCCGAGGACTTGTCGAGACCCCAAGCGACTTCGGTCGCCAAGGGACACTTCCAAGTCACCCGGAATTACTTGACGACCTCGCATACCGTTTCATCGAGCAAGGTTGGTCGATCAAATGGCTCCATCGAGAAATCTTGCTATCGAACACTTACCAACAGCAACGATCATTCGGCCCCGGAGACCAACGCGATCCCGATCAGCGACTCTACGCTTCATTCCCCCGTCGAGCGCTCGACGTCGAAGCTTGGCGCGACAGCATCCTTGAGACAACTGGCGAACTGAACAACCAAATCGGAGGCCCCCCCGAAGACCTCTCCAAACTAGGTCGGGCCAGAAGAACCATTTACGGTCAAATCCGCCGGCGTGAACTCAACGACTTGCTGCGACTCTTCGACTTCCCCGACCCGCTTACCCACAGCGCTTCTCGAGTTCCGACGATCACCCCTTTGCAACAACTTTATCTACTCAATAGCCCCTTCATCCTCGAGCGATCCGATGCGCTGATTCGTCGCTTGGAGCTTGAATCTATCAACGATACCGATCAACGAATCGAGAAACTCTACGGCTGGCTCTTCCAACGAAGTCCCACACCGGCTGAATGGGATAAACTGCGAGGTTTCATTCAACCGAATAACGACCCGCAAGCTTGGCAGTTACTCGCCCAGAGCCTTTTGGCGAGCAATGCGTTCTACTTTGTCGAGTAATCAGCCTACACTGTCGAGTGACTTGCAATACACAACCACAATCGAAAGTACTATGAAACCTTTTGAGACTTCGCAAACAGGCGGCTTTATGCATCCGAGCACCTTCACGCGCCGGGCAGCCTTGCAGTCTACGGGAGCAAGCCTCGGGATGCTTGCGCTGGCTCACCTTCTGCCGAACGCTTCGGCGAGCGAGAAACTAAACGCTCGAATCGAACCGCACTTTGCCCCCAGAGCAAAACGGATCATTCACCTGTTCATGAATGGAGGGCCATTCCAAGGCGATCTCTTCGATCCGAAACCCGCCTTGAACAAGTTCGCAGGACAGAAACCACCCGAAGCGGACTTGCGCACCGAGCGTCCAACCGGTTCGCTGATGGCCGTACCGTTCGCGTTCTCGAAACATGGCAACAGCGGATTGGAAATCAGTGAACTCCTACCGCAGACAGCTTCGTGCGCCGACGATCTATGTGTTATCCGCTCGATGTTCACAGATAACCCAAACCATGGTCCCGCGTTGTTCATGATGAACAACGGCACGATCACTCCGAATCGCCCCACGCTCGGCGCATGGCTCTCATACGGGCTTGGGTCTGAAAATGCGAACCTCCCAGAATTCGTGGCCCTGTGTCCCGGTCGCCCCGTCCGCTTCGCGGAGCTTTGGTCCAACGGATTTCTTCCTGGTAAGCACCAAGGGGTCTACGTCAATCATTCGAATCTCGATCCGTTGCAGATGGTACCGTTTCTCAAGAACGCTCGGTGGTCACCAGAAGCACAATCCAAGCAACTTGCATTGCTCAAAGAACTGAACCTTGACCTTGAACAACGCGCAGGGGTCGATCCTCAGTTCGAATCACGCATCCATGCCATGGAGACCGCGTTTCGCATGCAAGCAGAAGCCTCCGACGCTTTTGACATTCAAAAAGAGCCTGAAGCGGTGCGAGAGGCTTACGGGAAATCCCATTTCGCAAACGGTTGCCTTCTAGCTCGTCGCCTAGCCGAACGCGGAGTGCGATTTACTCAAGTCTACTACGGCAACGGGCAACCTTGGGACACCCACTCCAACCACAACGCTTCGACCAAGAACCTTTGTGCTGATATCGATCAACCCATCGCTGCGCTTTTGAAAGATCTCAAGCAGCGGGGTATGCTCGACGATACGCTTGTGCTCTGGGGTGGTGAATTCGGCCGAACCCCTACCACCGAAAATTCCGATGGTCGCGACCACAACCCATGGGGATTCACCGTTTGGATGGCAGGTGGTGGCGTTCGGGGTGGACTCGCCTACGGTGCAACCGATGACTTCGGTTTCCGAGCCATGCATGACAAAGTCCACATTCACGACCTTCACGCGACGATCCTTCATCTGATGGGACTCGACCACGAGAAGCTTACTTACCGTCACGGGGGTCGCGATTATCGACTGACCGACATCGCGGGCAATGTCGTCAAACCAATCCTTGCTTAATCGGATTGGTGCTTGGTATCTCAAGCGGTGACGCGCAAGCGGCCCGGTGTCGCTATTCGCACGGCTCAACGGATGACTCGCGCCATTCCGCTTCCAATCTAAGCGGTGACGCGCAAGAGCGTCACCCTGCATTCGGCTTCTTCTTCGCTCGTGGATGCGCCTTGTCATACGCAGCCTTGATGTTTGCCGTGCTCACATGCGTATAAATTTGTGTCGTAACCAAACTCTTGTGACCGAGCAATTCTTGGACACTGCGGATATCTGCGCCGCGATCTAGCAAGTGAGTAGCAAACGAATGCCTAAGGGTGTGAGGGCTTGTGCGAGTATCTAGTCCGCACTGTTTGATGTATTTCTCCAACATGCGTGCGACACTTCTGGAAGTCAGTCGTCCGCCGAACTTGTTCCGAAACGTTGCCGGCTCCTTCGTTCCGTTGGGCGCTGCGCGACGTGTTTGAAAGTACAGCAGCAAAGCTCGCATCGCGTACTGTCCGAGTTGCCCGATCCGTTCCTTGCGTCCCTTACCTCGGATCCTTACCGTCCCTTCGTCGACCTGAATGTCTCGATCATTCATTCCGACCAGTTCGCTTACACGCAACCCTGCGCTGTAGATAACTTCTAAAATCGCGCGGTCACGCATCCCCATCTCATTCTCACCGTCAGGTGCCCCCAAAAGCGACTTGATCTCATCCCCGGTCAAAAAATGGGGTAGCTTGCGAGCCCCCCTGGGATTGCGCAATGGTTTGGCCGGATTCGTATCGACCATCTGCTGGCGCTGGGCGAATCGATAGAAACTTCGCAACGATGCGAGCTTGCGTGAAATACTTGTTCGGGCATAACCCGCTTCATGCAACGCCGTGACATATCCCCGAAGTTCCGTTGGAGTCACATCCCGGGGACGACGAGGCGACTGCCCTTGGTCGGTCAAAAAGTCAGCCAAGTCCATCAAGTCCTCCCGATAGGACTTGATCGTCAAATCCGATGCATTCCTCTCAACATCCAAATACCGCAAAAACTGCGTGACTTCTTGATGCATCCCCATCCTCCTGACCAATCCGGCGAAACTCCCCCTCACGACTTGCTTGGGGCCCTGCCGTGAATTAACCTTGTACACTCGGCGGCCTTGTGCCGTCCAGGGCTCTCCGCAAGCTGGCCGATCTCCAGAAAGGCCTGCGAAGCCCCCAAACGATCACTTCCGCTCCGTTCACGGATCCTAATTTCACCATGCTCTTTCAAATTCTTTCCTATATTTGGATAGCGTTCATGGCGGCGGTCATCCTCGTACCGACCATCGTTGCTTTGACCAATCGCCCCAAGCGACCTGGTGGAAAACCAGCGAAAAAGAAGAAGAAAGGAAAGAAGGGGGCTGAAGAAGAAACCCAAGAGGAATCGAACGAAGTGGATAATTTCGCCGAACCCACCCTCGATTTCGGCGATGAAATCGCTCAAATGGAACAATCAAAAAGCTGATTGCTTCCCCCAAAAAACACCCTCGGCTAGCAATGCATAACCTAATCAGCCACCCCCTAAGCCAACTCTCTTGGGCTTGGCAAGTCGATGGCTGGATGATCCTCGCTTCGGCATTGTGCGGTATAGCTTGTGCCCTCGTTGGAAATATTCTCGTACTCCGCCGCCTAAGCCTTGTCGGGGATGCGATCAGCCACGCGGTTTTGCCAGGAATTGCCGCCGGCTTTCTTCTTTTCGCAAGCCGCAGTCCTTGGATCGCTCTTTTCGGGGCCGCCATCGTCGGGGTCCTTACCGTCTGGCTAATCGAACTTGTACGGCAATTGAGCCGAATCGAAGAAAGCGCCGCGACCGGAGTTGTCTTCACCGCTCTTTTTGCGTTGGGGATCGTCCTGATCTCACGTGTCGATCATGCAGATCTCGACCCTTCTTGCGTCTTGTATGGAAACCTCGAAACGATCATCCTCGATACGATCGAAACCCCATTGGGCTTTGTCCCCGTAGTCGTACTCGAACTCTTTACCCTCTGTTTGCTCAATGCCATTTGCATGCTTGCTCTGTACAAATGGTGGACTCTTTCAACTTTCGACCCAATCCTCGCCGCAGCTCAAGGGATCCCGGTTCACTTCATGCGATACCTACTCGCTGCCATGGTGGCGATGGTATGCGTTCTATCCTTTCGAGCCGTCGGGAATATCCTCGTCGTCGCCATGCTGATCGTACCTCCGGCGACCGCTTGGCTTCTTTCCAACCGACTCTCTACGATGATCTCGATAAGCGTCATGGTCGCGATCGTCTCAAGTATCTTCGGACACCTCGCCGCGATTTATCTTCCACACCTCCTGGGCTTCAAGTCAGCAAACTCTGCCGCAATGGTCGCTTCGACATCCGGTGTGCTACTTACAATAGCCATTATCCTGAGCCCCAAAAGCGGATTGCTATGGAAATGGATCGAGCAACGCGCACTGAGTCGCCGCATTCTCGCCGAAGACATCTTGGCTCTTTTCTACCGGCACGCTGAAACGAATGCCACCTCTGAATCCACTGGCACCACAGATACAACTCGCTCTGCCGANGCCGCTTGGCTAGCAAACAAAACCACCCTCGCCACGGCAACCATTGCGAACAAACTTCAACGCTCATCGGCCGCGGTGGTACAAGCTCTCGAAGACCTCTGCGCGAAGCGGTGGGTAACTCCTCAAAACTCGTATTGGAATCTCACTGAAGAAGGATTGCGGCAAGCTCAAAACCTTGTACGAACCCACCGTCTGTGGGAACATGTCCTCTATCAAGAAACCAACCTCAGCGATCCCCGCTTGCACGCAAACGCAGAATCCCTCGAACACTTCACCTCCGAAGAACTTCGCGAAAATCTCAGTCAACGCGCTGGCAACTCGACCCGTGACCCACACGGCAAACAGATCCCACCGGATGCATCCTGAGTCCCTCCGAATTACACATGGCTTCCTATGTTCGTCCGCCTCTACCATCGCAACGAAAACACTCCGATCCCCAAGTCCTTCGAATCCTTTATTGAAGCGATTGGAAAATGGGATGGACTTTATGCTGAACTCGATGGATCGTTCGTTTGGGTCTGGCACGAAAACAATCAACGCTATCAGCTCGACGGAATGGTCTACGATCGCGGCGAATTCATCGAGTACATCGAACTCAAAGGCACATGCTCGGAAACCGCTTGGCTNCAACTTTGCTCAACCCTTCTGTCCCCCGCGCTCCCNNCGGTGACCGANGAACCGACAACCGCAAAACGCTCAATTTCTGATACGATATCGGACATCCTTCGCGTTCACGATCTGGATCTTGCTCGCTGGATTTCCCCTCTCGAACCGACCCTCTTTACCTAGTTACCAATCACAGATGACCATACGAACGCGATTTGCTCCAAGCCCCACTGGATACCTTCACATCGGTGGAGTTAGAACCGCTCTGTTTAATTACCTGCTCGCAAAACAAGCGGGGGGCCAGTTCCTTTTGCGTATCGATGATACCGATCAACAACGCAACGTCGAAGCCGCTTTGAGACCGATCCTCGAAGGCTTTCAATGGCTCGGACTTCAATGGGACGAAGGCCCCGATGTCGGCGGTCCTTATGCACCTTACTTTCAATCGCAACGGCTCGAACACTATCAACGCGCCGCAAAGCAACTTCTCGATTCCGGGTTCGCTTACAAAGATTACGCTCGCCCTGAAGAACTCGCCGAAGCCAAAGCGATCGCCGAGAAGGAAGGCAAAGCATTCATCTACGACCGTAAGTTCATGGCAAGTACCCCGGAGCAAGCCGCTGCATTCGAAGCTGAAGGCAGAACGGCCGTTGTCCGGATGAAAATGCCCCGCGAGGGTCAATGCACGTTCAACGATCTAATCCGCGGTGAATGCTCCTTCGAATGGGCCGACGAACAAGACCATGTGATCCAACGCGCAGATGGGACTTGTTTGTATCACCTCGCAAGCGTCGTCGATGACCATGACTTCAACATCACTCACGTCGTCCGCGCCGTGGAGCACTTGCCGAACACACCGCGCCAAATCTTTATCGCTCAAAGCCTTGGGTACCAACTACCGATCTATGCGCATTTGCCCTACGTCGCCGAACCAGGTGGCTCAGCAAAACTCAGCAAACGCAAACTCGATAAGTACCTCAAGCAAAAAGACTTTGCTACCCTCTTTCAACTTGGGGACTCCATCGCCAAAAAAGCGAACTTGCAAACCACCCCTGAAACCTTCAACCCCGTCGTCGTAGACTTCTATCGTGAGACCGGCTTCCTTCCTCAAGCGATCCTCAATTACTTGCTCCTGCTCGGATGGTCCTTGGACGATAGCACGGAACACTTCTCCCTCGAAGACGCAGTAAAGCACTTCTCCCTCGAGCGAGTCAACAAAGCCCCCGCTTCCTTCGACCCGCAGAAACTACTCTCGTTCCAAGCTCGCTGGATGAGCGAATTGGATGTCAAAAAGAAGGTCGCGATGGTCCTACCCTACCTGCAGCAAGCGGGCTGGATTTCTAACCCTCCTCCATGCTCGGCCGCCGAGCACATCACCTGCGTGGTGACCGCTGCTGCGGACCGAATTAAAGTCGCTGGAGATATCCTCCAATTCGACGAGTTCTTCAAACCCGATGATGCATTCCAAATCGACGAAGCTGCCTTCAAGAAACGGATCGTCGACGAAGCTCAAGCTTGCGAACTNCTCAAACAATCAAAGCAAATCGTCGCTGATTGCAANCCTTGGAATACCGCCGAGCTCGAATCGAAGATCAAAGAAATGGTCGAAGCCTCCGGTGCAAAACTCGGAACATGCATCAATGCGCTCCGGATCGCACTGACCGGTAAGCCATCCGGCGTGGGTGTCTTTGATGCCTTCGCTATCCTCGGCCAAGAGTCCGCAGCAGCACGTATCGCCCGCGCAATCGATGCCGCTGGTGCAAACAGCTAAGCAACCTTTGATCGGCCATCGCAAACAACAACTCATATCCCCTTAGAGCGAATCCCCCTTAGCTTCATGCATCCAACCCAATCCCTAAGACTCGGCTTGATGATCTGCTGTTCGCTCTTGCTGGTCGCATCGGCCCGGGCCCAATCGCCTACCGAAGAAATCCAATTCAAAAAAGGATGGGTTCTCTCAAGCGGGCAACCCCCGCAACGCGGTCGGTCTTCATTGCCGATCGACCCCATCGAACACGCTTGGATATCCTCCTCGTTGAGTATGCCTGATCCGAATGCAGAGGAATCACCGAGTGC
>B570J29622_100129_pt1 | contig 9552 bp, 11 predicted proteins | sample LakMenEpi15Jun10_FD_29622 | JGI IMG/M metagenome (IMG submission 29622) | reverse complement strand
GTATTTTGTACATGGACAGAGATGGAAGGATTTATTTGCAGACGCAACGGTTACCCGCGTGACAGCTTTCCTTGCCACCAAATAAAGACAGGATGTATTGGAATAACGGCTGCTTTGATCGGTCACCATCCAACATTCACCAACGGTGACTTTCAATATTGTTTTGACAAACTTGATCAGGCTCAGAAAAAGCAAGCAAGTTTGAGCGGTAGTGGCTACTGCAAAGGGAAGGATTGCAATGGCAAAGGATCCGATCCTGTCATTTTTGGTTTCACTTGGAACCGTAATAATGGTTCATTGGAGCCTGGCGAGAAGCCAATGCAATTTTGTCCGGCTTGTGGGCTTGTCAAATGGAATGATGAAAGACCTCAGCGTTGCTGGATTTGGGATTTCGGATTTTACCTGGAAGGCCCTAACGTTTTTCGTCATGCAAACGAGGGGGAAAGCACAGGAGGAAAGCCCGAGATTTCAACCTGCTATGGGTTCGAAATTTACGAGCGCCAGAATCCAGGACATGAGACAATCTACTGCGTAACCTGCGAGGGTGACGGCAAGAAAGACTTTACCAACCCAACGGTTCCAGTTCGATGAACAGGAAGCTGTTAGTTCTTTTGGCCACAGCACTCGTAAGTGCCTTTGTCGTCTGGGTGTATTACCAAGGTTTGCGTAAAGCAGGTGTAAACCAAGGTGAATTTGCGCCGCCAGCGTGGTCGCTTGGCAGGAATGGCGAAGTGAAGATTCTTCACAAGAATGGGGAGATGGAATTTTGCAAATCCTCTGAATTTGTTGACTTTCACGCATCGGAAGCGTGGCAAGATTGTCTTCTTGCATTTTCAGACAACAGAGACTGGTTCCAGGGAAAGGCGTGGACCTTTGAGTCCGGAGAGCCGTTCACTGAACCTTGGTTGGTTGATGCTTCTGATGAGGTAAATTCCGTTCGCCGTGAAGGCTGGTTAGCAAGTTCAAAGAATCTTCGAAGACTACTTGGCGTGTATACGGAATCTGAATTGCGAAAAGCCGTTCGGAAGTATTTGAGTGAAAGAGGAAAAGTGGACGCAACTCAATAAAGCTGCTTTCGATTGTCTCGCGTTAATGGTTCACCTAAAGACTAACGCTCCATCAGTCAACGACAGTCCGCCAGAGCGGTGAGGGACCATGGGCCTGGCCGGAGGAGGGGACCGCACTACGAGCAGGGACTTACGCTTGCACTAAACTCTTTGCTTACCTTTCAGCAGAAACCGTTGGCGTATTCGGGGAATCCCTCCCCAGACCGCAATACTCGTTCGGTCCCACGATGCACAATCGCTAGGTCGAAACAGCCTAGCACCCCATCAAATTATTGCTCCGCTCACAAGCGTCTGATATCATTGCACTTCGGATCGAGGCCAAATTGCGTGATAGGCTGCATTGGTTTGGTCTATGGTGATCGCGTTGATCGGTCAAAATTCAAGTAAGACGGGAAAGCTTTGTTGTGAAATCACTTTTCAGCTTGATGTTACTTGCATTTGCTCTCTCTTGCGGCAAGGAAACCTTCTCACAGGAATCACAGTCCGGGAAAATCGATGGACTAGTAGAAACCGACTATTTTGATGCGTTCTGCATCGGGAGCGTTGCGCACGTTTTCTGGAACTCATCTCTACCTGACAGCCGAAGTGCCGTAGAAGAACTTTCAAAAATCATATCGGTTGATCGAGCGGCAATTCATAGTGCACCGGACGAATCGAACCGGTCCTTGATCAACTTAATGTTTGGATACGAAACTCGATTTTATGAAGAGGCTATTTCTGCGGTAAACTATGGAGACTCTGGATACGTATGGAAGATTGAACGATCAGTCTTTCCTGCCATAGGTGGATCAACAGGCGTTCCGCCAAGGTACCTGTCGTATGTGAATGCAGATGGTTCATTAATCTTACCATCAAGATACCTCTTCTCGCAAAAAAAGGTTGGTCCAGAAACACGACTCTACAGCGTCCTACCGTTTGTTGAGTTGGAAACTTCGACTTCAAACCTAAATAGAATAGACGGAGAAGATGCGCTCAGGCTGGCGAAAGAAGAATTGGATTCGCTCTTTAAAAAGGCCGATGAATTGGACGTTGCGATAAAGACTAGGTTTCATGACCAAAAACTTGTTGCCTATCCCATCAAGACAGTGAACACGGGAAAAAGCGAGACATGCAATGTGTGGCAAGTTCGCTTTTTACTTTCCGACGATGTAGCCTTTGAGTTATTTGATGATTCACCGATTGTCGTTTGGGTCACCTCTAGTGGTAGAATCTCCAGGCTTAGTCTAGATTCCTGGAATGCAGAAATAGCTGGAACAAAGGATTGCACCGAAGCCGACGAAAAACCGGAATCGAATGGTTCCCCTAACCCGTCGACGCGGTGATACCCGCCGTTAATCTCTACGGCAAAGGCTATCACACTTACAAGAATGCGGTGAATTCATGGACCCTGTAACAGTTGCGCTAGTATTGGTCGTCGTATTGCCGTTGGGTTGGCTGGCATCGGAGTTCCAGGATAACCGCGGTCTTCGAATCTGCGTCGGTGTTCTTGCAATAGCTATGTCTTTCTTCGTCGCATTTGTTGTTGGATCGCTGGAGCAAATGAGATCAAACACGTACTTCGGTGACGCGTCAAAGAAGCTGATTGAAATCACGATTTATGCTCTTGATGACGGAAGGATTGACGAGGTTAAGCTTGGTCTTAAAGAACTGGCGGCAGAATACCAGCCAAGTTATGAGACTCGGGCCAATTATGACCAACTTGTTTCTGTATACGTTGAAAACCTGAAGAGAAACAGAAACAACGAATAACAGATGACCTTTTGCTCTTGCGAAATGACCTTCGACTGCAATCGAGAATATTAGCAAGACACGTCAGCAAACCCCACAAACCAATGCCAATGACGGGCATACCGAACGATAGCAACCAAGCCCTCGATCGGGTGCTTTTGACATGGAAACCTTCACCGCGTGGGGCTGGGTGAACAGAGCTGTTATCGGACATAGAAATGAAATCACCTTTCCTTGCATTGCTTTCCATTGTCCTGATCTGTGCTTCTGTATCGTGCACGAACCAGACGATTCCACCATTGCCAACGCCGAACAAATGTGGCGCACCTCGGGCATCAAACGAGACTACGAATAAGTTTTCAGGGAGTGTTAGATGGCTTTCCGTACATTGTTTTTTTCAGTTGTATTCTTGGGTGCACTTGTCGCATGCGTACTTCTGCTATGCATGCTCAAGTTTGAACAACAGCCTTCAAGTCGAAACAAGGGAGCAAATGGAGCAAAGGACGCCCAGGTGAGCTACTCGATGAATGCTGATGGATCAATCGTTCTTGGCAGCAAAGTAGGGGACGACGGTGTCGTACATAGTGGTGTAATTACTAAATGAATAGTAGCGGAAGAAATCTACTTGATCTAAAGACTAACGCTCCAGCGGTCAACGACAGTCCGCCAGAGCGGTGAGAGACGTAAAATGCTTGCAACGTTGCCTGGGGCTCCGCTACAATGACGACCATGGACGCCTTGTCGATTCGGTACAACTCATCGCACTCAACAGATCGCGTGCTGGCTTGCGCGGGGGATTCGCACGCATCGAGTGGCGTCGATGTTGCATGCCCCAAGACCCAACGCGTCTTTGCTATCGCTTCGCCCCAAGAATTGCATGGGGATTCTTCGCCGTCTTCTTCGACTGGCACTAGATCTTTCTGTTGCAACCAACAATACTCGGTTACCGCTATAACCACTTCGGCAGGCGCCGTAACTGAGCGTTACGCTTACACAGCCTACGGCCAACCGACCATGCTCGATGCCTCAGCATCGGTGCTGAGCGCTTCGGCGATCTCGAATCGATACACGTATGCGGGACGCGAATGGGATGCGACGCTTGGATTGCATCACTTCAGAGCAAGGTGGATGAGTCCGAGTGCTGGGAGGTTTTTGGGGAGGGATCCGATTGAGTATGAAGATGGCGTTAGCCTGTATCAGTTAAATGTCAATCTATCCAGTCTAGATCCTGAGGGACTGGCTGAATTGGACGCTGATCCTAGCTCAAGCAAAAACGCGCCGTGGTGTTATCACGACTTTCCTACAAGTCCTCGCACAATAATCCAGGGAGATACGGATGTTTCGCCTGTAACATCCTTTGTCAAGTGTAGATGCGTTTGTTGCTCGGATGGTTATTGTAACGGAACTGTCAAAAAAGGGCCGCTATGCACTGTGGTTGTACGGCCTGTAATCAGTATCAGTACAGGCCGTACTTGGGATAAAGAATTAGTTTATGGTCACGAACAATATCACATTGATAATATTCTAAAAGAGGCAAGAAATATCGCACAGAAGCTCACAGCACTCGAGAGTAGTATTTGCACGAGCGAGAAGGATTGTGAAATTAAAGCGAAAGAGCTGGAAAATGAAGGCAACTCGTGGCTTGATATCGCAGTGGCTGCAGAGTCTCACCCTCGACAGCGACCTGGTCGCCATCCGTTTCCTGGAACACCATACCCGCCAAAGCACCGAATGCCAGATGAGCCTCAGTCGACATGTGCGCCAGCGTCAGAGCCAAAGCCATTTGAGGAGCCAAAAGATTGTCTCTTACGCAAGTTAAATGTTAAGTCGCAGCATAGGCTACCAAGATGATTTTCTCGAAAAACCTGCGTTTTCAACTATCGCTGCGGTTAGTGCTAATTTTGTTTTGCATGGTTTGTTGCATACTGGCGTATCTTGCGCATTTAAAGAGACAGCAACGCGAGGTCCAGGACATCGTCCGGCAGATGGGAGGTAAAATATGGTATGTCGACTTTGACAATGCCGGAATTGTTGAGTCTTCTCGGGTTGCTTTAGTACCGGACTCTTTTTATATCTTCCTACCTGAGAGGTACAACTATGTTTATGCCCCTTTCCCAGAGGTTGACGATTACATACTTGAAAAACTTCTCAAATTGCAGGGCATCGAGGGATTGAACATTAGTACGAGCAAGATCACAGACAAGGGCCTGTCAATGCTCAAGGCAAAACACGGCCTAAAAGAGATACATCTGGCTGACATCCCGACAGTGACTGAACGGGCAATGACTGAACTTAGGCGATCAACTTGTTGCACGATAATAGATTGATTCAATCGTTTACCTAAAGACTAACGCTCCAGCGGTCAACGACAGTCCGCCAGAGCAATGAGGGACGTAAAATGCTTGCACCGTTGCCTGGGGCTCCGCTACAATGCCGACCATGGACGCCTTGTCGATGGACGCCTTGTCGATTCGGTACAACTCATCGCACTCAACAGATCGCGTGCTGGCTTGCGCGGGGGATTCGCACGCATCGAGTGGCATCGATGTTGCATGCCCCACGACTCAAAGCGTCCTTGCCATCGCTTCGCCCCATGAATTGCATGAGGATTCTTGGCCGTCATCTTCGACTAGCACTAGTTCTTTCTGTTGCAACCAACAGTACTCGGTGACCGCCATCACCACCTCCACAGGCACTATCGCCGAGCGTTACGCCTACACGGCCTACGGCCAACCAACGATATTGGAGGCCTCAGCCTCGGTGCTCGGCTCCTCGGCGATCAACAATCGCTACACCTACACAGGCCGCGATTGGGATGCGACGCTGGGGTTGTATCATTTCCGAGCAAGATGGGTGAGTCCGAGTGTTGGGAGGCTTCTCACTACAGACCCGATTGGGTATGCAGTGTCTAAATGGAATCTCACTGAATATGTATCAAGTAGTCCCCTATTGCTATTTGACCCATCCGGCTATCGATCTGTCAGCTCAATTGATGTTGATGACGAGCCATGCCGAAGGCGACCGGGTAGTCGAGGACATGGGGCAGAATGCCGTCGTTGCGCGAATCTGCTTCGCAATTGGATTGATAGAGAAAATGCTCGAACCGGTCCTTCGCTTCAAGAGATATTGTCGAGCCTTCCTGCATGTCCATGCAGATCAAAGTGCCCAATAATGTGTTGGTATAAGAAAGATGCTCGTGGAAACCCGATCTATGCACAAATAGGGGAGCACGACTGCGTTCCGAAAGGATGGTCCTGGGATTTGGGTGTTTCCTATCCAATATTACCGATTATTGGATATCAGGTTTACTCATTGCATCCGGGCGCAGACGTTTGCATGCGATCGAATGGCGGTAGCACTACTAGTCCAGAACAGCAGTGTTGTTATGACACTAGCGGGAACCTGGTTACATCAGGTACAGGTGCGGGGTCTCCAGACATCAACGATCCTGATCATTTTTCAGGTGAGGTTCACCCGTATTTGTGTGCACTTTATCTAGACGACTCCGAAGTTGGCGGACGCCATATAGGACGTCCATAGCATCCAGGCTTTAATGTTGGTCTTTACAACGCTCTGAGGCCATCAAACAATGCCAACGGATGCCCATCGAATCCAACGAGGAACTAGTGGTTAATCCTTATGAAGTGTCGAATTCCACAGAAGTTAATGCGAATGTGAGTACGCCATGTGGTCGCACGAATCAGCTAGCTCAGTTTCTGTTCTCGAGTTTTTTGGTGCAAATAGCCGTACTTCTTGGAAGCTTGGGGACAAAATATCATGGCACGTCCTCGTTTTGTATTGCCTTTGGTTTTTTTGGGGCAATTCTGTACTTGGTTTTGAAAAAATTCATTGCAATGAAAGCCCACCGCATTTTGATTTGGTTGATTTGGATGTTTTTCGCGTTATTTGCTTTTGCGGTTTCCTGGTTGGCTTCACACATCGCGTACGTATAAGGTGTTACAGTTTGTCTGTGAACCCGAACTTTTACGAAGTTTGCATGGCGCACTCGACCTAAAGACTAACCCTCCATCAGTCAACGACAGCCCGCCAGAGCGCTGAGGGACGTAAAATCCTTGCACCGACACCTGGGGCTCCGCTACAATGAGGACCATGGGCGCCTTGTCGATTCGGTACAACTCATCGCACTCAACAGATCGCGTGCTGGCTTGCGCGGGGGATTCGCACGCATCGAGTGGCATCGATGTCGCATGCCCCACGACCCAACGCGTCTTTGCCATCGCTTCGCCCCATGAATTGCATGGGAGTTCTTCGCCGTCTTCTTCGACTGGCACTAGTTCTTTCTGTTGCAACCATCAATACTCAATCACCGCTGTAACCACTTCGGCGGGCGCCGTAACGGAACGCTACGCGTACACGGCCTATGGTCTGCCTACGATCCTCGATGCCTCGGCGTCGGTGCTCAGCGCCTCGGCGATCTCGAATCGCTACAGCTACACGGGACGCGAATGGGATGCGACGCTGGCGCTGCATCACTTCCGAGCTCGATGGATGAGCCCGCATGCGGGCAGGTTTTTGGGGAGGGATCCGATCGGGTATGTTGGCAGTGAGTGGGGATTGTATGAACTATTAGATGCGAGATCGCTACAGAATTCAGATCCGGATGGACTAAAGCCTTGCCCACAAGCGGATATCGACAAGTGCAAAGCCGAATGTGAGAAGTATGGAGATGTTTACTTTGGAACGAGTTGTTTCCGCACTACTTTTACATTTCTTTGCCTCACTTTATCACACGAGCATAAGTGCTGTTACTGTGCGTTTTCTGAGGCGGAATATCCTCCATGTGTTGGTCGCAGACCTCAAGGCGATCCTTGTGACAAAACTAAAGGAAAGATTCAATTTCCCCCAATTATCCCAGCTCCGTTTGACCGACAGATTAGGGATGCAATCGGAGCAAGATGCACCAAGGCGGGAAGAGACGCAATTCCGCTTAAGTATAGAGAGATAGCGGCTCGATGGTATGAGGACGTTGTTGTTAGGCAAATCGAACTTTGTCGTCCGATCGAAAAAATACCCAAAGATTGCTATTACCGTTTGAATCAAGCGAGAGCACGCTTCTTGCGAGGTCAAACTGACGAATGCCCCGGTGGCGTTCGAAACCACTGTCCCGAACTGCAAAACATTCAGCTTCCCGATGAATGAACCATTCACATGAACTATGAATCACTTCGACTACTTTATAAAACTACACAACTACGACTTTTGCATTTATGGCGCTGAGGATTATTTTCGCCTAACTCGTAGTGCAGATGAAATGATTAAAATGGCTGAATCGGTTCGTAAAGAAAATCCCGGACTCGTGGAAAAGTCAGGATGTATGCTAGAATTCAATTCGACCCTTTGTCAACCCGATCAAATTTTGGGTGAAGTCTCACATGGCTTCTTCGATTCTTGGGATCGCCCCCCTGCCGTTCTCCTCAGTTACATCAAATCTTTGGACCGCTCGGTCGTACTAGGTTTTTATTTGCCCACTGTTGCAATTCGGTACTGTTTAAATGCTGCTCATTCCGATGCGTATGGTTGTATTGAGCTTATACCAGGTTCACCTAAAGACTAACCCTCCATCAGTCAACGACAGTCCGCCAGAGCGGTGAGGGACGCAAAATGCTTGCACCGTTGCCTGGGGCTCCGCTACAATGAGGACCATGGACGCCTTGTTGATTCGGTACAACTCATCGCACTCAACAGATCGCGAGCAGGCTTGCGCGGGGGATTCGCACGCATCGAGTGGCATCGATGTTTCATGCCCCACGACCCAACGCGTCTTTGCTATCGCTTCGCCCCAAGAATTGCATGGGAGTTCTTTGCTGTCATCGTCGACCGGCACTAGTTCTTTCCATCGCAACCATCAATAACGGTACCATGGAATGACAAAATCGGAGGCTTGTGCTCTCCAAGCTAGCTCTCATCTGTTCGTCACTTGGAAAATTGAATTCTCTCTATGAATGAACAATTCTTATTCAGAAACACGCGATTTCCGCCAATTTTGTTTTCGAAGCTTGCTTTGACGCTCCATAACAATTCGATGCAAGCAAAAGCGTGGTCGCTTTGCGGAAGCAAAGAATTGCCAATTGGCAGAGTGAAGTGTTTTAGCTGTAGAAATGACCGCAATTGGACGCACGTTGCTCAATGGGCTGACGAAAATCTAATTCTTAAACTGCGTCTCGATGATGAAACTCTTGACGTAGAAGCCACTATGTTGCTCGAACAGCGCGAAGCTCGCTTCGCTGTAAATTACAATGAGAGTTTCCAGCTCGTAACGAAGGAATGTTTCAAAAGCACAATTAATTTGTATCGTGAGCTTTGGGAAAACCGGACGGAGAAATGGCGATTAGCTGAACTTGCCGATGATTCCTATTTTGTTGAACTGAAAGCGAATCCAGTCGCGTCAAATATAGATTGGACGCATCCGAAAGAGGTGATATCCAATAGGTTTGGATGTCACCTTGATAACCATTTGATGAGCGGAGCAAATGGAGTAGAATTATATTTCCCAATTACGGAAGACGACCTCCGATTTTTAAAAACGTCACTAGCAAGTGAGCATGTAGAAATTCGAGCGACGGATTTACGGAAAGGGGCAATATTGATAGTTGGCCCGGAATTTTCTGTCGATACGAACCTTCACCTGGGCAAGATAGCCAAATCAGTCATTAATAAAATGATTCACGCTGGAAGTAGAATCATAAAAATCACGGCAAAAGAACTTCAAGAGAACATCCTTGACCTAAAGACTAAC
>B570J29622_100127_pt1 | contig 9872 bp, 8 predicted proteins | sample LakMenEpi15Jun10_FD_29622 | JGI IMG/M metagenome (IMG submission 29622) | reverse complement strand
GCACCCCAACACTCGTTCGGTCCCACGATGCACCATCAGGGCGATGTGGGGGAAGCCACATACGCAATCGTGCCGTACCTCGCGCGGCACCTGCTGAATGCCGATTCGATCGAAGCGATGATTTTCGGCTTTGTCGCTGTCGTTGAACTCGAACGGCACTCACATGGTAACCCGCCGATACCACCCGAACTTCAAGGCGGTTATGATTGGGGAATCCAGCAGTTGCTCATGGGGACCGTTGCTAAACCAATACGCAATTGGGACGAGGACCTGCTTCGTAACTATGTCGCGCTACTTGCAGCGATCAAGGGACATCGAACCTTGTGCAACGCTTATCAAGAAATGGGCGAACCAGAAGCGAGAAAGTTTCTCGCTGAGTATTACGACGACCCTTCGTGGATGACGAACCGGTAGTCGGTGGATAGGGATCCCTTAGCACAAACTGCGATCCATATGACCTTAGAAAACAAAGTCGTACTCTCAACTGGGATNATCGTTGTCATCGAAGCTTCCGAACAGGGGCACTCGAAACGCATGGAGGCGATTTCGCAGCGACTTCGAGACGCCGTGGCACAAGCGTTTGCGGGGGATTCATCCATTATGCCGGTTGATGGCATCGCATACGATTGGCTCAATGATTCGGACAGCAATTTCGGTCGTTGCGCGGACTGCAATCGACTAGTGTCCAATTACGAAAAACCAAAACAGATACGAGTGCTGCTGGATGCTCGGGTCACTGATGGTAAACTAATGTGCGATGAATGTGATTACTTCGGACGCAAGCAAGCCGACTCAACGGAGTGATGAAACAAAATGATCGCAGCCAAACGAACTTCGCGAGACGCCGCCGCGATTATCTTGCCCGTGCTGTTGATTCTCACGGTATTGATGACATATGTTTCACTTGCGTCGATTGGACTTGTACCGGTCGTAGGCACGATTTCGGCAGATGCGATCTGGGTTATGCCTATAACCGTTCTGTTGTGGTTCGTGCTACTCAAATATGTCTATGGGCTAATCCACCCAGTTATCTATCTCACTGAGATTTTCCCTGAGAGAATTGTTTTTTCGGACTCATCCAACCCAGCGAATCCGATCATTATTGCGAGAGACGATGTGGTCAAGTTCTACGTTGAGCCTACGCGTTGGTGGCATAGCGCGGATGGTTCTGATTGTTATCGGATTCTTTGCGAAACTCGGACTGGGNAAACAATGAAGCTGGGATGGAATTTTATACTCAGCAACAACTCGCAAGGTTTCTTTGATGCGGTTCGAGAAGTGTGGGGTAATGAATATGCTCCAACTACCTAATCAGGTCGCGGCCTTGCCGAAGCGCAGGGTCGATTCTTTAACCCCTACACCATCACCTTATTCGCTTCAGCCGCCCGGGCAAAATCATCCTCGGTGACCAGCAAGTAACTCTGTTGGGCGATGCGTGGTGAGTAACCCCCTCCTTTTCCCTGCGTTTTCTGGAACGCCGATTCACTCTACTGCGAACCCTCCAAGTATCGTGTATACCAANGAAATCAAGGGCAANTTAGTGATTTCAAAGCCGTCCACCTTGTCGTTTCAGAGTTCTGCGACATNCAACNCGGACCAAGGGTAAGTGGCTCATGGACGAACTACAATTGAGTCATCGATGACTAAGTCACCGATGACAANAATCGACTTATAGAACTGAAAAACAGTTTCGGTGAAGAGTCTTGGGAGACATGTCGCGAATATGCGGCAGAGCGTATAAGTCAGAATCATCCTTGTCGCGACGGCAGGGCAAACTATTCGTGGATACCGATCGCTTACCAAAAACTACCACCGTTTCATGTACGCGGTGGCTATTGCAAATTGGATTGCTTTTATCTCATCCGTACATTCCGTTGTGGGTCCCAGATAAGCGGCTTATCCACTTTGTTTAAGGGGGCTTCTGGGATCTCTCCAATCGCTACACCATGCGGACATTTTGGTGGGCAAATTGCGATGTACCTCGCGTACCCACCGAGGCCTCCTTGGAACTTCGGAAAGCCTATAGAAACCAAAGCACCAACTTCTGGACATTGATCAAGATTCGTTACNCCTTCGGCTTGCGTGAACCCATTGGTAAGGAGCCAACGTTCAGACTGTAAATCAGGCGTTGCATCTGTATCTAGAGGTTCGTGTCCGTGCATTAAGATGTGTCGCTCGAGGTGCAGAAACTGGATCGCTTGAAGGGATACACCCGGGAATACAGTCCGTTCCGAGAGCCCTGGAATTCCCCAGTCTTTCGACCAGTCCGAGCGGACAAAAACAACTGAACCCTCTGGGATACGACCATTACGTTTTTCCCAAGCTAAGATATCGTCAATTTGAAGCGCGTAGCCAGGATCCTTCTTTACCTGCTCTACGATCGAGATAACTACAAGAGGGCGTACTGCGAATGTTGCGGGCAATTCATCGATTGCTGGATAATTTGGATTCCAGTGCGCGGGTGGATCGAGTTGGGTACCGAGTTGGTCGGTGGGGAGAGTGTATCCATTAGCTTCGAAACCGTCAGTTTCATAGGTGTACCTGCGATTCGTATTCGGGTCATAGGCAGGAAAGCAAACAGGGGCTCCAAACCCTGCCCAAACCGACATGTCGTGGGAAATCGTATGGGTAAGATCGACATACTTCGCGTTGCGAAGTGACTGTTGGTATATATCCCAGAGGGGCTGGTCGGATCGCTGGGAGCGCATGGTGTTTCCAGCCAACATTCCCATCGAAACTGAGGTTACAATAGCGATAATAGAAAATAAAAAACGCATATGTTGCTTGATTCTAGAATTGTGGAGCCAATCAGTGAGCACCCTCGACGCTCATTCGTACCACGTCGCATTTTGACGATTCCAGAATGGAATAGCAATCTCCAGGCTGGATTAGCAAATTACGAACAAAACACCTCCTGCATCCAAGACTTGATCAAACAAACCTTTCCTTGGGTAATGCCATGAACCACCATTCCCGTATCCCTTCCCACAAGCACTCACATGCGTTTGATCAGTTCCATGCTTTGGACCGCGAAGGCTTATTCGTCTCGAGCAGGCGCAATATGCTCAAGGCAAGCGTCGGTGGGATAGCTGGGTTGTCTCTTCCTAGGATTCTTCAAGCTCGGGAACCGCTTGAGCGTGGGGGACTGGGAGCTCCCAAAGGCAAGAGTGTGATTCTCTTGTGGATGACCGGTGGTCCGAGTCAGATCGACACATGGGATCCCAAACCCGATCGCCCCTTGGAGAACCGCGGCCCATTCGGAGTTACGAATACTGCATTACCGGGAGTATTCATCTGCGAGCATCTTCCCAAACAAGCAGCGATGCTGGATCGATTCACCTTGATCCGTTCCGTGGATGCAAAGTCGAGTAATCACGAGCCGAATATGGTGTTCCAAACGGGCAATTTGGATGCAGAACCGAGAATTAATCCTGAGGCGACGAAATATCCTTCCATCGCATCAATCATTGCCAAACAACATGGTTCGAATCAATCGGGCATTCCACCCTATGTAGGATTTTTTCGATCAAGAAGCCATATTGCATTTGGGGGTTATTTAGGACAGCAGTACGATCCATTTCCGGGTAATCTGGCAGCAAAGTTACCAACTTATGATTTGGTGGGGAATGATACAGGTAAAGTATCCGAAGGAGAGATGTTTCAGCTATCGAAGGGACTTAGCTTCGAACGTATCCAAAATCGCCGCCAGCTATTAGCCGACCTTGATCGGATGCGTCGAGACATCGATCAGACCGATACGATGCGAGCGATCGACTCGCATCAGCAACAAGCTTACGAATTGCTTTTGGGAAAAGAAACACGCGAAGCGTTTGATTTGAGTTTAGAGCCTGAGCAGACGCGAGAGCGCTATGGTTCCCATCTGTGGTGCCAACAAGCGCTCTTAGCGCGTCGTTTGGTAGAGGCGGGCTCGACGTTTGTAACTCTAGACCTAAGTTACCATACGGCGAGTGGCACATGGGATAATCACGGGGACAACATCCCGCCTTACGGTGGAATTTCCAAAGGNCTCAAACCACTGTTGCCGCTGTTNGACCATTTACTAACAACGCTTGTAAGCGATTTGGAGCAACGCGGAAAACTCGACGATGTTTTGGTAATCGCCATGGGGGAATTCGGGCGAACTCCGATGATGGGAACCCAAGGCTCTACCGATGGGCGTGATCATTGGCCGAATGTAATGTCGATGGCACTAGCAGGTGGCGGATTGAAACATGGACAAGTGATCGGCGCGAGTGACAAAGATGGTGCCTACGTTAAAGAACGCGCTGTGAAGCCAGGTGATATCGCCGCTACCCTCTATCGTTATTTCGGGATACCACTCGAAACCCAATATCTCGACAGTAGTGGTAGACCACGCGCGATTATCGATCAAGGTCAGCCGATCCGAGAACTTGGACTGTGATTCCGCCACAAAACAAATCGGGCAACCGGAACCGTCAAAAAACAGAGAGCAACATGGACTTCACTCTGCTCGAAAAAGCGATTTTGGATTGGATCGCTGATCGTAGTGACAACGCAGAAATTCGCATGCAGATACGCTCTGCCTATCCCGCCGAACGAGAACTGACCGGTACGGGCTCCTTTACCAAGCTCGCCGTTCCGCCACATGTTCCAAAAACCGATGCAAAGGTAAGTATGGATCCAAATATCGAAAGCGACGAGTGGGACGCAAGCGGTGGATGCGTGTTATTCATGGTCGATGGCAAAATCGACACACTAGAGATCTACACATTTGGAGAGCAATTCGAACCTAATATCAAGTCTTGGAAACTAACCTAGGCACGACAATTTGGGCATCTTGCAATGCGACTGGAACAAAGAGTCCTAGAAGCCATTGAGCAGTTGTAAGCCAAAGGTAACGAGCATGCTGCGAATAGAAACTTTCCGAAACGCTGGACTCCTTGAAGTTCATCTGACTTGATAGTATCTCATGGCCGATGAACAACAAAAGGGTTACGATTCCGATCCCGGNGGACAGAGCATAAAGTCCACGAGAGGANGTTCGATAGGCTTCGACCGCAAGTGCAATCGTCATGATGGCGCCCAATGGATTATGCCAATATGTTACCCGCTGGGTGATGAAACCTTGAGCCACACTACCGATTTGCTCCGACCCTGTGGGAACCACTATGATGGCATAGAAGCTAAGGCCTCCCCACCATAGAGCCCAAAGAATCCAGAGTACCGTCCGCCATGTTACATTCGTCAAATTTGAGGAAATCATGTGTACAATTGTACACCCGATTCTGTAATCTTCTCTAGCGATCGTTTGCGCGAGCAGAGTTGTATTGGAAACACAGAGGCACAGAGACACAGAGTTGCCTTGATGCGGGGACGCCTAGATACAGAGGACAGCCTTCTCTCGAACCTTCATTCTCCGACTTCCCTTCTTAACTCTGTGCCTCTGTGCCTCTGNGTTTCAAAAAACCTCACCTAACAACCTAGACTCGGTTGGTACCNACCTCTAGTCAAGCACTTTCCTGATGGTTGTCCCACCATCNATCGATGCATAGAGACCATCGGTATGCAGGAAATACCATGTTCGCCCTTGTTCTCTGTCGCAAGCGACCGCAATCAATCCACCCTTGGGGAGCGGTTCTTGGATATTTCCGGACTTNGGTACCAACCAGTCCCATTCGAAGGCCCACCGTTCACTGACTGAGTATCTACTCGAACTGGAGGGATGNAGNGATCCGGAGATGAACCGGCCGAATTTTTCATCACCTTTNGCCGCNGCNGCAAGTGCAGTGCAAGGTCGAAACCAATCCAAATTTTTCTCGGGCGGATAGAGTGCCATATGCCAACCTTCAAAAACTTGTGTTTGATAACCATGACTTGTCGCATAACGCATTTCGTTGGTCGATTGCATCGCTTTATCGAAAGCAACATTATAAAACCCGCAGTCGTTGCGTTGCTCGGAGAGTACGATCGAATTGCCGTCATCTCGCGTGATATAGGATTTAGACGCCTTACTATCGGTTCTTGATTTTGGTGCACTGCGACCAATCAATTCCATCCAAGTGTCCGAGCATGTTGTAACGCACAAGTGCATTTTCCCTTTGGCTGGTGCTGGGTAGTGTTTCTCCCATGGCCAAACGACCACTGAGGTGATTCGTTCTCCATCGCATCCAAGCTTTGAGAATGATTGACCGCCGTCATCGCTTCTGAACAGACCTTTCGTTTCACATCCAACGAAGAGACGATTGGAGTTTCGAAGGTCCAACGCAATGATTTCACCGCATAAGGCTGAGGGTCCTTGGCCGTCGAAATCACCGTCGAATGGCAATCGTACCCATGACATCCCCGAATCGTTGGATTTCCATAATTTCCCACCCCCCGATTTACCCGTTGCACGATAAATAACTTTCGCATCTGAGGGATCGAAGGCAACGCTTCGCACGCACAGATCATCACCCGTTAAGGAAGCATTGATAGAAGTCCAACTAGCTCCACTGTTTTTACTCAGGAACAAACCGCGATGATTCGAGCGCACGATGAGTGTTTGTGGATCTGAAGGAGCGACGATGACGCCAGACCAGCGATTTCCTGCGGTGTCGGATGGCGATTGAACTTCGGGCAGCGTTGGCTGATGGCTGGGATCTTGATCGATCGAGAGCGACGATACAGAAGCGAAGTAATGAGCGCGGGCATCTTGGGGTAGGGCGCTGAAGAACAACCCGACATCTACATCCAACGACATTTTCCTGTATTGCAGTGCGCCCAGTTTCCAAGTCTGCTTGTCTTCGCTTGACCAAGCTGTCCAGATGTCCCCCGTTCGAGCGATTCGCAGCCACGGATGATTCTTGGGCAACTCGTACGAAGAAATTCTCCCGGCACCGAAGTCGGTGAAATCCGCCGAAGCGCGAAGCCCGTCGTTTGCGGTCTGCACCAGATGGAAATCACGTCCCCATTCCCAGTTTCTTCTCTCTCCATGTTCTCTTGCCGTCAGTCCAACCCAGGCGCGACGATTCACGGGTTCTCCGCCTGAACCGTTGTAATGGTCGATTTTGCATTCCGCGACGAAATCGCCGGAGATTCTCTGCGTGACGGTGTGCATACCGCTCCCGAAGAAATCAAAATTGCTTTGCTCTTTTTGCCAGATCCCTGCGGAAGCTTTCAGATCTCCCACGTTGCGAAGAGTCCAAGGGGAGCTTACGTCCGGACCCGCGTTGATGATTGACTTTGGCGGGGTATCGAAGGTGTGGCCATTTTCGAGTGTGATGCGTGACCAAAGGGTCGCTTCTCCTCGCATCAACGGTCCTTGATAGTGAAGCCCTGCGGAATTCGTTGCAAGCAATTGCCATTGGTCCAAGAAAAGCTGAGTTTGCCGAACGGGAATTAGATCCGGGTGTTACGGTCACATCGATGCTAGAGGATCCATCCCCGTGAGACGAATTTTGCAGGTCAATTTCCGGGATCTCGTCCGTCCAAGAAGTACACAGATCCTCCAGGGCAATAGGGCGTCTTTCCATGTCGGGTCCCTCCAGGAGTATCTTGAAATTCAATGCAGGCAGTTGATCAACCAGATAGGTCACATCGATCTTGTGATGTCCTTGAGCAAGAATCCTAACGGTTGCTTTTTCTGTGGTTCCATGTTGTTCATCGCGTTCGAGAAGGGTCTCGGAATCAAGCTTGATTCGATAAGCTCCATCGATTTGAGTGCTAAAAATGTATGGCCCGTCCGCAGGGATGTTGATGAATCCCGAATACTCGATGGCGAAACCTTGGTTCCGTTCATCGCGAATGCTTGTATCGAATCCTCGAGCAATGCCTTCCCGAGAAAGTCGCCCCGTTGTCAGTTCATCGAGATGGATCCAAGCGTGTTGTTCATCCGGTTGTTGAGAGGGCGGGTTGAAATAGTTGAGTTTCCGTTTTTCATCCTTCGTCCATAGTCGGTAGTGCAAACCGGGGGTGGTACGCTCCTTGAGTGGTTCAGGTGCCCGTATTTTTACGGCGGCGATAGGCGCTTGCTTGTAACTAGTAAACTGATCGAAGATATCTTTCATGCGAATACGGACTGCGATTGGCAATTTCCCTGATTGAGCATTATCGATAGGAACCAGAGCATGCCTCGCATTTGGCATAACAACCTTGCGAGTAGCTATAGGCATGCCTTCGCATTGGGGGTCATCGAACAGATCAACCTCGAAAGAAAGAGAAGGGGTCGACCGGCTTGAGAGCTCCCATGAAACCGCGACGTAGCCCCCGGAGGCAACGGCTGAGACGCTTTCAAGCTCCGGAACGTCCAACGATGGCTTTGGAGGTTGCTTTGCAGCGAAGGTGTGTAGGGTTTTTCCGTCTATGGGAACCCCGGTAAGAAGAAGTGGAAGGTTATCGGGACGTTGTGCGTATTCGATGGCTGTGTATTCGTGGTCCCCTTCGGGCACAGTATTGACGACAACATAATCTGTCTTGTCGATCGATATGGCATTTGAGCTCTTCCAGCCCCCATCCTTTCGATAATAACCAAATCGACGGTGCAGCGACCGAACTGCTTTTTCACTTGTAAGTGGCTCGAGAAAACCGCTATTTCCGGTGAAGGAAGTTGCTGGAATTGGAAGTTGAGCGATCCCAACCATATGCCATTGCCCGGTCGCTTGGTCTTTGATCCAACGACCGACGAGAGCATTGGATTCAGGAGAAGGGCGCCAGACTCGCGCAACCATGGTGTACCATTCGTTTCGTTTGACGAATGGCCAAACTTGAGCACCGGTCGTTCCACTGCTTCCTTCTCCCCCGTAATCGTTTTTGATGTACAAATTTGGAGCAACATCCACGAAGCGTACTGGGGTGCCTTGCTGGTCACTTCCCCAAAACGTCCAAACCGAGCCGGGGCGAAAGGCATCTTGAAGGTCTTGGTTGGGATTTGGTTTCTGGTCTTCTCCGTCTTTCAGGAAACTGGTGAATCCTGCATAGAATGACAGATTATTCGGTTTCGGGTTGAAGCTAGAATTCCAGTTCGCAAAATAGGAACCTGATGGCCAATAAGGCCAACGCAGATCCATCATCATGATATCTGCCCCATCTTCGATATCCTCGCGGTACCAGGTAGCGTGGGAGGGGGTGAGGAACAGGGAGATAAACAAGAGTGTGCAGATGGCGAGTTTTCGAAATTGCGCAAAGTATCGCAGTTCGGGCTTCGACGGACGATCAGGAGTGTTATGCATTGTTTTCGACACGACGAAAAAAGGACAATTGGTGATTGGAGCAATGTAATTGTTCCAAAGCTGATTCTATTCGAGATGATAGGGTTTTGGATGAGGCAAAGTCAGAGTAAGNCAATCGTCGAAGTAATGTTCTCAATGGTTAANNGCAGAGGGTNCCAAGAAGCGGGAAGCTTGGGGAGAATCGTTCTACCGATTCGAGCGAGCGTTGCGGATGGAGGCAGGCTGAATTAAAATAGGGCGTGTCTTAGCAGGTTGCCAAGACAACAAGGGATCCAGGTACTAGTTCATGCCGTTTTCGATTTTCCACCGCTTGAAAAATAGACTTGCCCACACAGCATATCTTGCACTTCTTCCCATCGTGCCAACCCTTCGCGAAGTCAGGGATGCAATGGAGGAAGAAAATCAAAAAAGGCCTTCACGAACCGACATCTTGAATTACCTGCTAGGGATTTGCCAACGCATTTCAGGGAAGAAGGAAACAAACTACCTCGAAATTGGCGTACGAATTCCGACAGCAAATTTCTCATCGATAAAAGCATTCAAAAAGTTCGGCGTTGATCCCGGAATCGAAGCCCCATCGCAGGATGTTGACTTTCGCATGACGAGCGACGAGTTCTTTAAGAAACTCGCCGGTGGTGAAGTCCTCACTCCGGAAACACGTTTTGATGTTGTGTTTATCGACGG
>B570J29622_100124_pt1 | contig 9965 bp, 4 predicted proteins | sample LakMenEpi15Jun10_FD_29622 | JGI IMG/M metagenome (IMG submission 29622) | reverse complement strand
TCTCTGGTGGAGCATCAAAACGTTTTCGACGTTTTATATTCGAAACATCGATACCGGTTAGCAGCATCGACAGCTCTGCATGATCGATGATCAGGCTCTTTGAGTTACTGTCAACGATTGGCCTTTGAATAATCCCCGACTCCAAACGCTTCATGAAAATTGCCAGACCATCTTTATCCCACCAGATGATCTTGATTCGGTCACGTCGTCGATTGATAAACATGGAGTAGTCACCCTGGCGGATGTCACGTGTGAATTTGGATTGAACTATCGCGTGCAAGCCATCGTACGATCGACGCATATCGACGGCTTGCATGTACAGGTATACCCGAGCGGTGGAGGCGACAGAAAGCATAGAGCATCGACTCAGTCACAAACGATCAATTGCTGGAACGCAGACGATTGCTGGTTCGATGCAAAGGTCAGTACGGGATCGATTGCAAGAACGGAACTCGAGCGGAATACGATCCTCACGCCACGAGCTTTGATAGTAAAATGCACTAGGTCTTCATTCAGATTGCTAGACTTAGGCGACGTACTTGGAGGAACAGGAACGGACGAAGTTTCCGCCATTCGCTTTCTCCAGTAATTGAAGGACGGAATAGCAAGTTGTTCGTTACGACAAAATTCAGAGATCGTCATTACCGACGGTCGGAATCGATCGAGGTGATTTGCCCATAGCTGAGCTTTTGAATTGTAACGCGGCATGTTCAGATCTCCAGGTATTAGGATGCGGCCGCCCCATCAGCCACCGCTACCGAACACTACCCTACAAATCTGCATCGCGCCGAAAATCGAACCACTGGTTGTGTTGTGCGCTTACTTACCTGGCGAGAATTTCTCGAACTGACTCCGGCAGAATATTTAGGTTGAAATGAGTTTTACCGGTTCGACTTTTGAGGGCATGGGCAGCATTTTCACTCATCTTGGTTATTCCCCGAAGATCGAGGTCACCTTTGAAATCAGCAAAAGCCATCGCCGCACGATCAGATAATTCAGTAATTGCTATTAATGCAATATCGCGGTTTTTCCCCTTGGCTAATTCCTCCGCTGCTTCATCGGATAATGAAGTAACACCGAATAAGAGCAAAGTTCTGCGTTTTTGGGCGAAGGCCTTCGCTGCTCGAGGTGAAAGGGAAGGGAGTCTCTTAAAACCTAGATCACCAGCTTCTTCGCCTAGAACCTCAGCTATTTCATCCGACAGTTCAGTTATGCGTGTAAACATCTGGTCAGATTGACCCTCGCTTAATTTCCGAGCAAGATCAAGATGTCCTGGAGTGTTCGGAAGCGAGTTTAGATCGTACAAAAGTAAAGGGCCGCGGTGTTTAGCAAGCTCTGCTGCTTCGCGGTCCTTCAATTCTCTTAAATGTGTGAGAACAAGCAAACTTTCGTTCTCAGCCAAAGCTGCGGCAGCACCTTCGGAAATGGACTCCAGGCCGAGATCCAATCGGTCGGTGAGTTTGGACAGAGATTCGGCGACCGGTACCGAGATAACCTTAAGGGACGGCAGTGACACGAATGCATGAATCTTGCAAAATTTCGCCGCAGCCGATTCAGATAGTTCATGGAGGTTTGAGAGCTCAATCATCGAACCCTTGTATAATGCTAACGCCTCTGCTAGTTCGTCCGACATGCTAGTAACGCCACCGAGATACAAGTAATTCCCCTTGAACTTAGCAATCGCAACAGCAGCTTTGTCTGATATCTTGGTCAGTCCTTTTAGATCGAGAAATCCTCCTCGATTTTCACTGAGAGCTATCGCCGATTCCTCACTGAGTTCCTTTAGCCCATTCAAACTCATACCGCACGTGCTTTGACCCAGGCGTTTTGCGACTTCATCGGGTAAATTCGTGAGCGAACCTAAATTCAAATAGTCGTCGCAATCTGCGAGTACCTCGGCAGCATCTGAAGTGATCGAGGAGAATCCATCAAGTTTAACTGCATCAGGATTTGCCATAAATTGCTCAGCAATCTCTTTGGTAAGTACCAAATGGGCATCTGAACCTGAGTCAGTTACCGTAGGCGTGTTAGGTGTAACTTGAGTGGGCTCCTGACCACTACTAGTAGGATGAGAGAGTTCCAAGGTGATGACCAAGAGGGCCCAGACGAAAATTGTTTGCAGTGCACACATATTTGTCACTCGTTTGGAAAGAAAGTAAATAAGGATAGAGGAGCGCGAGTTTGGACATGGATTCAGTCCGCAACCATTGAGCTTATCGCATTATGAAATAATTGTCGTTCGTAAACAAGGAAATTGTTAGGGCTCGAAAGAATATGGACCCATTTTCGTGCTCGTGCCGCTGCTTGGATAACAGAAACAGTATAGTCGCATCCAGAGGTCGGTCGTCTACTGAGCGAGCCNAACACAACTACAAGTTTCCTTCGATTACGATAACGAGAACCCTGTTTACCGATCACGAGCACGGCACTACAAAACCATACAGATTGATACCAGCTGCTAGAATTCTCGAAAAACCCGTAATTGAATGATATGCGATAGCTTCATGGTGACGCGTATTTTCTATCGACTCAAGGCAATAGTTGAGAGGCTGAAGAAAGAAATCGGTTTCTGAGATACAGCATGGAAGAGCGATTTCATCGCCTATCGACCACTTAGTAGATTTTCTTTGAGATAGGCCTACGCTTGTATTTACCAAACGCTATAGAGAATAGTCCAAGACCACCGATGACCATTGCGGTTGATGGTTCTGGAACTGAAGTCGTTCCTAAAAGCGATACCTGCAAGTTGTCGATTCCCCAAAACTCATCGTCCGGCAGCGACATCCCAGAGTAGGTGGCTCGCCATTCGATCGTAGCGGTAGTGGAGCTGTGTGCGATGTTTTGCAAGCGAGGTTCAAAGTACATGTCGTACCCCGCGTCCCCCCAATCATCAATTCCTCCGAATCCAAGATTCAGGTACTTCTGCTGGTTGTATTGCGGAATGTTCACCCGATCGATGAGTTGGACATTAGGGGGTGGGACATAGGTTTGATCGGCTATGAAGAAATTATCGAACGTTTCGGAAAAGACCACCTGCCCATCTAAGAGTACCTCGAAACGATCATCCTCACTGGATCCATCCCAACTATTGATGATTGCCAATAGGAATCCAATTTGAATCGAGGAGTGACTCGGTAGGTTACTAAGTGTCAGAGTACACGCTGCCGCAGGTAATCCGCGTTGCTTATTGACCATCAATGTACCGGAGAATGTGTTGCCGGCGTTCCCTTTTCCTTGTAAGCCTTCGACGGATACAATCGAACCCGCTCCAGTGATGGAGGGCGAGAGCCCGGACTCGAAATCACTTGAAAATGCAATCACACCACCTTGAGCACACTTGGGTGAAAAAATCGGAAATACCAATGTGATTAATAGAAAGAAGGGGACTAGCCCAAAAGATGCTAACCTAATTGCTTCGTTTCGATTAGGACAGTCCTCTAAATCTAAATAGCGAGAAGCTTGTGGTTCCGTTATGCAACCGTTTATCCAATCACCGGGTGCTCCATCCCTTGGGGTAGTTGCCAATCTCAAAAATCGCATTCTCATACTTAACAACTCCTCGCAAAAAATTTGAATCTTAATGCGTTCGCTCCAGGTGGATTTCAACCACGCGGGGTATGAGTGTTAATATAAGGGGGGGGAGGAGAAGGGGAATACCTCCCCTATCGCGATTGCGCCCAACTGGCGCAATCGTTGCTTTGCCTACTTGACGCAGCGACTTCTATTCGTTTAACCGTTTTATCATTCAGTAATCCAAACCAGTGGGATCATTGCCCCCAAATTTCCGGCACTACAAACCCTTGTGGTTTGGCTTCCCCCTTGGGTTCGACCGCTTCGGCTCGATACTTCGCCCAACGCTCATACATTGTTTGAACACGCTGCGGATGAGCCACGGCCACATTGGATTTCTCATTCGGATCCGTAGCCAAATCGAATAGCTCGATTCCTCTCAGTGTACGCTCCTCTCCCTCTTGTTCCTCATTCGCTTCGCCTATCGCTCCCGATTTTCCTTCGTGGACAACTAGCTTCCAATCCCCTAGTCTTAGTGCCCCCGACTTGGGTGCTGCATTAATGAGAATCGCACGCTCCGGCATCGCTTCCCCNTTTGCTATAGCATCCCACATGTTGATTCCATCGATGGGTAAGTTCTGGTCTACCTTTGCCTTGGCTACTCCTAGTAGCGTTGGATAAAGATCCACGATGTGCATCGGNTCTTTGACAATCGAACCAGCNGGGATCTTGCCCTCCCATGCCATCAATGCCGGTACGCGCACACCTCCTTCGTAAACGGTACCTTTCGAAGCCCTAAGCGTTCCGTTACTGGTCACTTTTCCAGGTGCAGGGCCACCATTATCACTTGAAAAAAAGAACAGCGTATTGGAACGCTCCCCCGCCGCATCGATTGCATCGATAATTCGACCAATCGATTCATCCATCGCCGTCAACATACCAGCGTAGCTTCGTCGATCCCCTTTAAGGTTGTTGAAGCCCTCGAGGTACTTCTTTGGTACTTGATGGGGCGAGTGCACAGCATTGAATGGTACATACAAGAAGAAAGGTTTCTTGCCGGCATACTGTTGGACGATTCGAATCGCCTCGTCGGCAAGAAGATGGGTTGAGTACCCTTGGTCGCGACAGACTTGATCGTCTCGATGCCAATCGAAACCGCCATCNCGGGTATGTTCAAAATAATCGATTGCTCCGTTGTAGTGTCCGTACTGATGATCGAAACCACGGCGCGTTGGTAGGTATTCTCTGCGAAAGTGCCCCAAGTGCCACTTACCAACAATCGCCGTTGCATATCCCGCGTCTTTGAGTCCTTGAGCGAGCGTCTGTTCCTCTAAAGGTAATCCGTGCTGAGCCCACGGGCGAATCACACCAACTTGTAAACCATGACGAATGGGATAGCGTCCTGTCATGAAAGCGGCACGTGTTGGCGAACAGACAGGCTGCACATAAAAGTAATCCAATTGAGCCCCAGCACTCGCCAATCGGTCGAGGTTCGGAGTCGGTATTTCGCTCCCATGCCATCCGACATCTTTCCAACCTAAGTCGTCCGCGAGAAAAACAACGATATTCGGCGCTTCTTCTTGATCCAAGCGGACTTGAGGCATCGCGCAAACAAGCGAGTTGGGCAAAAGCGTCACTATCATTATCAGATAAATAAGTTGATTCATGTCTGGTATCTTCATGTGGATCCCGGGATGGTGGTGGGGCACCTGCCCTGCCTGTATCAAAAAGCCTGCGGAATTACTCCAAGCACTCTCGTAATCTCCGAAGCAATCGTTCTTCCTCGGCTGTCTGGTTGAGAAACCAGTCTGTCGACCAAATTCTATGCAGGTTCCAGCCTCGGCCTTTGATGATTTCCTCTCGTAGACGATCTCGATCGCGCGCCGATTTCGAAGAATGATACGTCGCGCCATCGCACTCGATTCCCAAAAGATACGAACGATCGCCATCTCGGCGACGAACCCCAATGTCGATGTAGTATCCAGCTACTCCGACTTGAAAGACCGCTTCGAGTCCTGCTGATTCGACCACGCGTGCTACGGACTCTTCAAACGGCGACCCTGGCTCTCGACCAGATTCCGAACCTATCTCCCGCACCATTCCGTTCATGGCATATTCAAGGAAATCACGATAAGCGTTCACTCCTCTACTCTTATCCGGCCCTCCATGGATCTCGCTGGGTAACAATGAGGAAAAAACTTCCATCCGCTTTCTCGCTCGCGTCACCATCACGTTAAGGCGACGCCAACCCATCGCGGAATTGATGGGCCCAAATCGTTGAAACACTTTGCCGGAACTTGGATCGCGTCCATACGTATACGAGATGAAGATGACGTCCCGCTCATCCCCTTGGATGTTCTCAAGATTCTTTACGAAAAAGCCGTCGTCGCCCTCTCGCATCTGCGCGTACAAGCTTGCAAATTCTGGATCCGAACTACACGCTTTTGCCACCAATCCATCGATTAGATCGGACTGTTTTTGATTAAACGCAGCTACACCGAGCGATTCACCAGTTCGCTGTTTGGCATGCTCGACGATTCGCTCGACGATCCTTTGCGCCTCGCGCAGATTCTCGCCCTTAACGCACGTCGCATCGGTCACCGGATGGTGAACCACCCCCAAGCCACCGAGCGTGTCGCAAGGAGAAGGGAAAACCACAAGGTCCTCGTCGTAGAACTTAACATTTGAAAACTGAATCAACTTCTCATGCTGACTGCGATAATGCCATCTCAGCCTTCGGTAGGGTTGAAAGGATCTCTGTGCTACTTCCAAAACCGATTCGGCATTGTCGAACTGTGTCGCATCTTCATCATCGATCTCATCATCTGTCTGATCGAAAAAGCTGGTGGGAGGTAATTGCTTGGGATCTCCTACGACGACTAGTTGCTTTGCTCGTAATATCGCACCTATGGCATCCTCCGGTTTGATTTGGGATGCCTCGTCCATGATGACCATGTCAAACTCCATGGTGGCAGCTGGCAAATATCGAGCGAGCGAAAGCGGGCTCATCAAAAAACAGGGCTTTAATACCTGGACGGCCCGCCCGGCTCTGGTCATCAAATCTCTTGTCTTGCAGTGTCGGCTTTTTTTACCAATCTCATGCCTGATCAAACCCATCTCGGTATACTCGCCGACGCGTCCTCTACTATTTCCCTCAGGGGCTTGTCTCACCAGCACCTTTTGCGCGATCTCAGATTGCTTTCCCTGGATCCGCAATCGGTCGAGTTTTTGAAAATTATTGCGAATATCTTCCATCTCGTTGGTCGTGAAATGAAATCCTATTTCGTTGGATTGTAGCTCGACTTCGGCTATGCGATTGAAAAGTGCAAGCTGATAAGCGTCACTGAGCTGACTCTCGTTCACTTGGTCCGATGCAGCAGCCATTGCAAAGCCATCGACACCGGCTCTTTTGCAACGTTCCATGGTTCTACAAAAGGACAACCATGCTGGTAGACGCTTCGATTCCGAAATGAGCTTCTGAACGTCAGTAAGAAGATTCACGGACGGCACTGTTTGAACGTCCCTAAAACACATCCAACTTGGTTCAACAACTGCGGAATTCGTCATCAGATCTCGAGTTGTGTTCCAATCGTTTTCAGCTTGCTCAAACTGTTTTAAGGTGGCAGACAACTCTCCGCATACTGACTCACTCCCGAATTTGTCCAACGCAGCATAGACGCTGGCTGGTATGCCAGCTTTGCGAAGGCAACGTAACCAATCGATCAGTTTCTGATAATCAACACTTCCAGCGTGAGCTTCTTGAAGTAATTGATACTCGGTAGATTCGGGCGTCTGCTTGATCCTTTGGATTTCCCTGCCGATCTTCTCGAGTTGCTTTGCAGCTACAACACACTGAATAATGTCATTGCACTTAGAACTTGTCCCAAGCTTCAAGTACGATGCGGATTGCTCTACGTCCTGAAGCGACCTTTTCAAATCGTTTAAGCTTTTAATCCGCTCGGACAATCGCACCGTGCGATGCCAAGTCTCACCGAATTGCAACTGCTTCGCCCATTGGCTTTTGAACTCAGTATCGATCGAAAGAATAGTTTGCTTGATCTCTTTGATTGGGAACTGCTGTACTAATTCGTCTCGAATCGCCAATAACTCGTTCGCTCGCTTATGGTCGATCCCCATCTTTTTTGCTGTTGTGACCCAGTCGCCGAGCAAAACGATACTCTTCCAATCGGTTTCCAGACCTTGGAATCGCTGTCCGAGAATCCTCTGCAAGGTTGAGTTGTTTTCGAACGCTTTTAGATCTTTGTCGAACGAATAGAACGACTCGAGTATCGCGAGGGTTTTTGCATAAGTTGTCCCCTTCGGGAAGGTCGCAAATTGTCGAAGTTCCTTTGCGACCACGCGGTAATCGCCCGAGAACCATCGAAGCCAAGAGTTGCCGTGGGTGCGGAACTGCTTGATCAAGAATAGCAATCGATCGGAATCGGGAGCCGATGGCATGTGGAAATATTCGTTGATCTCGGCTTTCCGCTTGAGAAGCTCTTCTGTCTTGGACTTCGCATCGGACAACAGTTTTCTCGTCGAATCGGAGAACCAATCCATCTGCAAGTGTTCGACACCTTGCAACACAGAGTGCTGGGTTAGATGAACGAAACCTAGATTGCGTTCGACATCTTCTAAATGCTGGGGATCCGAGAAGCCAAATGACTTAAGCTTACCGATCGTTTCGTAGAGTTTCGCGAATAGGCTTTCTAGCTGGCTTATCCAAGCCGATAGCTCCGCTAGTTTCCATAGCTCAGCATCTTTGGGAAGAGATTGCCAATATTGTTCGTTCAATCCAGCAAAGCGGGCTACTGATTGATCGCGTGAGTGGCCGCTTGTGTCCAAATGCTGCTTAAGTATCCCATCTGCCTGATTGGAATCATTGACGAGCTGCTGAATTGTGATCGCTTGTGTTTGAATTTCTGGAGTGACGAAACTTTGGAAGCCCAGGATTGGTTTGGGTGGAGGACTTGTGATTGAGGGGGCTAACATTTCCGACGAGCAGCCACCGAGAAACTCAGCGGTCGTTTGTTTGCTCGTATCGAGAACCTTGGATATACGGGTGAAGCAATGTTCAAGGTCGCTGGCGGCCTGTTCAAGCTTCGGTAGTAAGTCCACGATACGATCCGACTCCGCAGGCGTTAAATCCTTTGGGAAGAAGCCCCACCATGCGCTTTGCTTTGGTAAATCGTACTGGCTTGATGCCTTGGAAAAGGCTTGCAACGACTGGACCGCTTCTTCGAAGCGTGGTTGATCTACATTGCAGTCCACCTGGAGATTCCTGAGCATCGGCACGTCGCGTTGACGAAGTCGCACGACGCGCCAGAACAGGTCATACAACGGTTCGTCGTAGGGACCTATTTTTTTGGCTGATGCTTTGAGGTAGGCATACAATTTCGCACGATAGGATTCATGGTGCGAGCGATCGCGTGAAGACTGCGGTTGGATATCGGCTTGTCGTGCTAATCGTTCGCCGAGCGATTCATAAATCTTTTTCGGAGAAACCGCGTGTCCGTGCAGTTCAAGACAGAAGTCCGCAAGGCCGGCTTGAGCCAGGCGTTTGTGAACAACCTCGAGTGCCGCTAGTTTTTCTGCAACGAACAGAACCGTTTTTCCTTGTTCCATGGCGTGAGAAATCGCATTAGCGATCGTCTGTGACTTTCCCGTTCCCGGAGGTCCTTCGATGACGAGGCTTTTGCCGGCAGCGATATCTGCGAGCGCCGAGATTTGAGAGCTATCGGCGTCTAAAGGTAGTTCGATGTTTTGAGCTGTAGGATGTTCATCAATTTGGTAATCCGGGGCGTATAGCCCTGAACCGCTTGTTGAGTCATTCCCGGAGATCAGACGCGAAGCGAGTGATGTTTCGTTGATTGCATTAGATTCGCTCCAGAGTTTTGGATCGAGGTCGACAAACATCGATAACTTGTGGAACGAGAAAAACCCTAGAAGCATGTTTTCATCGACCCGCCAAGAAGGTCGAGCAGCGATCGATCTGCGAACTTGGTCAAAGTAGTCCGAAGGAGTGGTCGATTCTTCGTAGTCGGGAAGCTTGATTGCAAAATCAGACTCAAGCTTTTTCCTTAGGCTTGCGTTGGACTGGATTTCATCTTCGTTCCATAGGATTTTATAGTCTAGTCCACCTCGGGGAGAGATCGTTTGTTCGAGTTGGATAGGTATCAGGATTAAGGGAGCTCGACGCAAGTCGGATTCTTCGTTGTTCGATTCTGACCAGTGAAGGAAACCAACAGCGAGATGAAGGTAGTTGATCCCGGTTTCCTCGATCGAGGTTTTAGCGTCGCGTAGCATACCGCGAAGCAGTCCTTCGAATTTCTCGGCAGAGCATTCCGTCGTGAGGGTGTTATCTACGATCGATGGTCGTTCGATCGATTCTTTGACTGGCGTTTGTTTTACCGGTGAGTTTGATGCCTTGATAGGTTCTGGAAGTAGTCGAAGCC
>B570J29622_100121_pt1 | contig 10044 bp, 1 predicted proteins | sample LakMenEpi15Jun10_FD_29622 | JGI IMG/M metagenome (IMG submission 29622) | reverse complement strand
AACAACTTTGACTTTACGTATGCCGCAACGACTTATGAACCATTACGCATCGAATCCATACGATTGATCGATGACACAGGTGTACCTGGAGACCGTCGCAGCGAGAAAGGTGGTATTACGGGAGAGATCGCTAGTCGGTCTGACGTGTCGAATGCGGTTGTTTTAATCGATACGAATCGCGATGGACAAGCGGACGATACGATCAGCGTCGATGGAGACGGGAGATTTCGATATTACCCGAACCTCAGTGCGCATGGACAAGTAACATACGCCTTTCGGCCCTTGCGTTTAGAACCTCTGATGTCGACCCATGGGATGGAGCCCTGGGTCGATTTTACTTTTGTTTTCGAAGACCAGGAAAATCAGCCACCCAGAACAACCGACTTAGTCTTCTTTCCCATTTCCCCAACAGAACCACCTCGCTTGTTTGGTTCGGTATCTGCATATGGCGATACATCACAACTGCGAGTCGAGATTGATGCGAACTTGGATGGTATAAGTGATCGCGCGATCAATGTAGATGCTTTTGGGAGTTTCACCGAGCCATTGGCGATGGCAGTAGAAAGGTCAACGACGTTCGGGTTGTTGGCCAAGTCGATCGCACAGTGCTCGGGATTCCGTTGAGCATCGAATTCGATTGCGATTCCGACGAAGTTGTCGACGGCCAATCGACCGTATCGGAAGATAAATCCTTTGCGTTCACTCCAGTAAACATTGTGACCGGGCCGTTCACGATACGAGCACGTACAAAGGAAACCCTTCCGAGTGGAGCTGTCCTTCGAAGTGACTGGACGGTGCTCAGTGGGAATAGGGAATCCACAGCACTGATTCAGTTGCGATCGTATCGATTCAACTTCAAAGCAATAAGGGGCCTTCATCGAGCGACCAGCGATCCGACGCTCCCGAACTGCTTGGCTCTTGGAGGTCGAATCAGCAAGCTCGGAAGTTCAACGCGAAACATTTGAATTCCGTGGGAGTCGATTCTCCGTTGCGCCCGTATGGAGAAATTCAGGGATTATCGATCTAAGACTGCGAGTTCGTAGTTTAGATGGTATTCAGCAAAGTTCTTGGGCGCCATTTCAATTCTTGTTTCACCCTCAACCACTCAGTGCAGAAGCTGACGCTTGGGTTGCCGCATTTGAATCTCTCAAATCAAGTATTGCTTCTGCGGAATCGGTTCATGTTCAAGGAGTGGACTCGCTGCTGGAACGATTCGTCTACCAACGATCTACGCTTGTCTCTGAGCGTGAGGTGCGCAACGAAGCCTCGGTGACAGATCGACTTGAAAACCTTCGAGAAACTCTCAATCGAACGTGGGTAGAAGCGATCGATGCGGATGAAACCAAGCAGTCTCAGGACATGAAGTCGATTGAGTCACTCAGGCAATCACTGACTTTTCCTGGACCGGGAGCGACATGGGAATCTGTGAATGTTCTGATGCAACTAATCCCAGATATGTCATTTCACTTACCGACTGAGTCGGTGCCAGAGCTATCGAATTTGGATCGGATCCTCGAGGGGCAGCTAACCTTATTACCATTACCAAATGCGAAGAAGCCGTCCGTAGAATTAACAAGCCAAGGGGGTTCGAGTATCGATTGGGAGAATCACGAACCGTACCAACGTCAGTTGCAGCGTATAGAGAGTGATTTTCAGGCCCAATCACTAGAAATCCAACAGGATGTTGCAGATCGAAAGCGGGTGGCATCCACAGCGCGCGATCGCGATTTAGAGTTCGCGGAGACTGAATACCGAGAGCATTTAGGTCGTATCGCGGAGCAGTATGCTCGCGACACGCATTCGGTGATGCCCAGCGGTTTCGTGATCGATACCAGTGACTATGTGAGACGACTGCGAGAAACGGAAGCTGTACATCAACGAGACATCGAGCAGATAAACAAACGCTTTCAAACGCTTTTGCTTTCGATCGCAGCCGAGTCTGCTTCGCAGAAACTCGCTGCGCAGCGAGTGCGAGATCAGGCTAAGCGGGAGGCTGCGAGGGAATTGCAAAGTGTGCTCAGTCAAGCCCCACCGCCTTCATGCGGTACGCTTGAAGAGGCAGCAAATCGCTACGCCCGAAAAATCTACAATGCCGACCTTGCCTATGATAATGAAATCCTTCGCATCGACTCAATGGTTGCAGAACTTACAAATCCACTTCTATTGGAGAAAGCCCAATTACTAAGTCAAGCGAAAATCGCAAACATACAAGCGACCGCGGTCATTGAAAAGGAACGCGATCTCGCAAGGATTACAAGCAATCACGAGAACAGTCTGCGGCGATCCGCAGCCGATACGACTCGACAGGTTGCAATCGCACATGCGGAACTGACGTATCACTTAGCGATTGACGCAGCGAATGCGAAGTATGAAAAGGCACATGCTACCATCGAAAGTGATCGGCGATTGAGCGTATCCCAAGCTGAAGGGAGACGAGAGATTCGAACAGCTCAAGCGAAACTGAATTTGGTTGAACAGATGAATTCGATGCTTGACTCCCCTTGGTCAGCTTATGAACGTGAACTTGCTTGGCAGAATCTGGAGCAAGTGCGAGCGTTGGATTCCGTCAATCAAGAACAAATGATCGATGCTTCGGATCGATGGTTACGTATTTCGATTCAGAGAATGGATGCACTCCTGCTTAAGGCACGTGAAGATCATACATTCAGTTCGCAGCAGCAGACCGAACGACTTGAATCGATTTCTAAGTATCGCGCTGAGCATGCGCAACTAGTGAAGAATTTCAAAGTCGAACAACTGGAGCTCGTCAGCAAGAGCAAGTTAGAAATGGCTCTTGAGAAGCAGAAGAACCAGTTGGAAAGCGATCTAATCGGCATTGAGACGATGATCCGATTCGATAGTATCGGGCGAGCGGATCGTCAGTCACGTTTGAGTTCCCAATTGTATCGTGGGCCGAATGTTGATTGCGGGACGATGGCGATCGGCTGGATTGGAGGAAATCCCTTTATGTGGTTCAACGGATCTGGAGTGATTCCGCCTACGAAGGCCATTGAGATCACTCGCAGCTTCGAAGAACAGTCCAATCAACTGAATTACGAGACGCAATTAAAGCGAATCGAGCTTGAAGAAGCTGCAGTGAATCGACGCGATGAGATCATTGAAGAATATGCGATAGCGATCAATGCACTTCGCATAGGCAAAGAGGCCGAGGAGCAATATTTGGTTGAGGACTATCATCGCAGTACAGCGTTTATCGACCGCGAACAAGCGCTGAACTCCGCGGACTCGCTTACCGATTACACGAACCAGATGGCGAATCTACAATCGCAAGAATCGATTGAAACGACGCAGCAGACCGAGCGAGGTGAAGGGCAGCGACGCGAAATTCTCAGCGAGTTTTCGGGGCGTGAGCGAGAAGCAAGAATCGTGCGTTTGACGCAGGAATGGAGGCTGTATCTTCAGGAAGTCGAGCGATGGCGCAATTTGGAACCAAGTGCTTGGTCCGACTTTATTCTGGGTCAAGCGCACATCGAGGAGCGAATTGCTACGGTTAATAATGAGCAGTATCGAATAGAAGAAAACCGTCGGGCGGAGATCGTAGCGACCAAGGAACGGGGGTTGAGCGAGTCCCTCAGTCGTCAGGGAGTATTGCGAGCTCAGGAAAATCTGAGTGTTCAGTTGCGTGACTCACAGATTCTCAGGCAATTGATAGCCGATCGCGTCGATGCAACATACCGTTTCTCTATTGAAACAGCAGGGGTCTCATCGGTAATTGCTTCGTCCGTATCGGCTGTTGGATCGGCTTGGCCAAAATCTGGAGTTCGGCACCCTTGGAAGGGACCGACTTACTCCACTGGAGATTCAACGTTGCCGATTAAGAAACGTCTTGTTGCAGATACTGCGACAGCGAACCGAGCGCAAGCGGAAGCGGACTTCAAGCGTTCGGAAGGGATCTCTGGAGCAAAGAGGCTAAACAGTATCGAGATTCAGTTAGCGACGGATATGCTCGATGGTAAGGGGATTGAATGGGATCGATATGTGGAATTGGTACAGTTCGCAAATGATCTATACAGCGATGCGAAGGAGCATGCGGAGGAGGAGTATCAAGCCGCCAAGCAGAAGCTTAACGAGGTGCTTCGTGATCAGAGAGCAGAGAGTGTTTATGATCTGAATCGACTGCTGGCAATGCGCGAATTGCCAACGGCTGAATGGACTTATGAAGAGTCTGTACCGAATCTAGTGCTTTTCGAAAGCGCAAAACGAAAGTTTGATGAATCCATATCGCAAGCTCAGACTGAGGCTGTAAATGCAACGCGGGAAGCTCATGCGCTGTTTCAATCGCAAGTCGCCCAGATCGATTTGGAAGTCAATGCGCGGACAGAGGGAATCGAGACTGAATTCACGATTGCATCCAATCGATTAAGGCTCGATTCTGAGCTTGCCGATGCAACTGAGGTGTATAACGTTTCGGATGAAATAAGCTTGCTGCGAGCGGATTTTGACAAGCAATACTTTGAGCAGTTCGTGCAATCTCTCGAAGGGACTTTTAAGCTACTTGATTCGAATACGAGAGCTTTGCTGAGTGCACAAGCAAACCTGCAAAAGAGACGGAATGCAAGCCTTGCTGATAGCGATCGCAATGAAGCGAATGATAAAGCGAGATTGGCATGGCAGCAGGCCGTTTCANGCTATTCCATTACAAGAGAGTATCAAGAAGCTACCGAGTCGAATACAGGTGATGCTCGCCGATCGGTCGCAGCTCTAGAGATTCAGCATTCGAAAGATTCGTTGGAAACACAACTCGCATGGATGGCTGAGGATGAGACATTGATGTCCCGTTGGCAGATGGAGTGGAATAACATCGAGATCGTTTATCATGACGCATCACAACAAGCGATCGATCGTTTCAATCAACGACTGCATACTGAGCGAGAGCAAGCCGCTGAGCGAACGGCCGAGGCTTGGAGGGACTACTATCTTGAGGTCCACTCGCCTGATGCGATTGGGGTTGCGCAAGTGCTAGGATGGTTAGATGATTGGTTAGGAGTTAAGCAGCAGCTCGAACCTTATTCGAATATGGCATGGGCTCAGCAACCGCTGCACCCTATGAGTCGATTCGGGAATTTCAATCTCCTAGAGAAGCAGAAAGCGAGTTTGCTGGCAAGACTCAATGAGATACAGAGAGTTCAGGGAAATAATCAAACTGAGCAGAATGTCCAGTTTGTTTTAGAGCAAGGTAAAGCAAAGACTCAATGGCTAACGGCCATCGAGGCAAGTCGTTTATCGATTGCCGAAGAGCGATTCCATTCGCAGCAGCAGTACATTGAGCAGCAGCACGAGCTCAGCGTCCGGTTACAGGAGAGTCGGCAGCAAGTCATTCATCAGAGCGACGTTGATCGGAATGCGGATCAAGTCGCGTACGAAGCGTCAATGGTGGGGATTCAGCAGACTATCGATCAGCAGCAAGGGAATGCTGAACAGCGCAGTCGACAACAGCAGGATGAAGCTTGGATCGCTTACGAAGGGGGATTTGCTGGTGCGAAGGCGGACTATTGGCGAGAGCGGTTCACTGCTGGAATACAAGTTCTTGGGGCAAACGGGCCAGTGGATCAATGGGATCCGGAGTTTAAGAGCCAAGCCATGGTACATCATGCAATCTCTATGGCAGGTTGGGTGGATGACACCAAGGATGAATACGTTGCTTGGGCAACGCAGATGGCAAGGATCAAAGCTGAAGCGGGGCAGCAGGGCGAAATTGCATCGAGCGATCTAGTAAGGAAACAGACTCAGGCGAGGTTGGAGCATCAACGCCGAATATCAGCGGCTGAATTCAATGCGATTTTAGAGAAGCAAAAGGTTGATCATGAACACCAAGTTAGGATATTGGAGGCTGAAACAGAGGGTAAGCTTGCTCGTCAGCAACTCGATTTCGAATGGGAGAGGGAAGATCTCGCATTGAGTGTGGATTTTCAGGTCGCGTATGAGCGTGCTCAAGCACTTGAGCAGATCATGCGGTTGCGTGGTGTAGGCGATGCACAGCGAGTGCGTGAACACTCATTGCTTATTGCCGAAGCGAATCGGGACCGAGACATCGCCGCAGCAATTGCAGTTGAGAAATGGAGAAGTGGCGTATTAGAGCTCGATATTGCTTTTTCGGTTGATTCCAACGCCGAGTCTAGTGACTTGGCCGAGCGATTCCGTGCAATCGAGTTCCAGACGAGCTTGGTCATGCTACAAGCGGATGAACAGCTCGAGGAAAGTCTCGCTGATGCAGAGACTCAGTACCAGAGTGCTACTGACGGGCAACGATTTAGCCGACTACGTGCAGAGCAGAGGGCGAAGGATGCTTGGGCAATATCTGCGGCGATTGCAGGAGCCGAGGCGACTGAACGATTGACAGGGAATTTCGAAGGAGACTGGTCTGATTTCTTGGTCGCTCGCGCGAAAGAAGATGTTGAGGCGACTCGGTGGGCTAAGGGGATTCAGGATCAAGCCGTCGAGCGTCAAATAACGGCTGATCAAGATTATTTAGAACGAATCACCAATGCCCAAAGGTTGGAGTCGGACGGATTAAGGCAAGCGGAAGCTCGATGGAGACGCGATCAGATCCGATTCGAGGATGGTGTTGAAACAGCAAGGCAGCAGGCGATCGAAGAGTTCGTTGAAGAGCTTGCGGAGCCGATGCGACGAACGATCGATCGAATGCTCGATACAGAGTTGGAATATGAAAAGTCACTGGCGTCGATTAAGTTTGATTTGGTTCAGAATCGTGATGAAGAGAGTTATCGTAGATCGCTCGAAGAGTTAAATTTGCAGCGGAAACAAAGCGAGTTGGCAGCACAGAGGGACTGGGGGAGTTCTAAAGTCTTCGCGATAGCGCAGCGACGCGAGACAGACGCAGACTTGACCGAGCAATTGCTGCGATGGCAACTTGAGCGAGACCAAGCGATTGCACGGATGGAACGCGAAGGACGATTTGTTAAGGCGCAGGAGGAGGCTTCGGCGTACGGAGACGCGGTTTGGGAATGGGCAGATTCAGAGGTTGACTACGCAACGCAATTCGCAGAGATGCNTATAGAGTCGGCGGAGCGAATCGAAGCTTCAATGCAAGCGGAAAATCGAATTGGGAACGCTTGGTCGAAATTCAATCGCGATATCGTGTTCTCGCAGGCTGAGTATGAAATGCGAATGGCGAATGGTAGTGAGCAGAAGCGACGAGAGGATTCAAGAAATCAAGTCGAGCATGAGCAGCAGCAGGGAGCGACGCAGAAGCTATGGGATGCCGGAGAGTGGGTGGCGAGTACAGCAGCAAGAGAAACACTCATCACGCTTGACGCGATGGCCGAGTCGACCGTTGTTGGGGCACTTCGTGCTTACGCAAACTCCGGATGGTACAGCGAAGCACCGGTAGTGTTCGAATCGCCGTCAACTCATAAGGAGTTTGTACCGCAGGTTGAAAGAAGTTGGATTGTCAGCGCGATTAGCTATAACGCCTTCTTCGGAGATGATCGTCGATATGAAGCGACCGTGTTCGTTGATCGAGCGATTCGAGATGATCTTCTCATCGGTCAGAATGCACCTTGGGAGGTTCTTGAAGTTGATGTGATGCGATGGCGAGATACTGGGTTTCTTGAGTGGGTGCGAAGTCCCAGTGAGCAATGGGAAGATGGACATTGGTCAGCGCTGAGACGGTGGAATCGAGAGTTGATCGATACGCAAGGGGAGTGGAATCAGGCTGATGGGAGGGTGGATCGCGTGGATGAACCGAGCGCGATCATCCCTGTTGATATGGCGCTATCGATCGTTCCTTCGGCCTACAAAACTTCCCAGATACAAGTACTACCGGATCCCGAGGAGGAATTGACGAATCCTCCTGAGGTTTCAATCGACACTTCAGAACAGCAGGATATTTTTCGATGGATGGACAATCAGGTTCGTCTTCTCGATGCGAATCAACGGCCTGATTATGGTGCATTGATCATCGACCAGTCTACCGATTGGGAGTTGCTTAAGTTACCTCGAGACGAGGTTCAGCAGAAGCCTGCGTCGCTTGATCGATTCTTTGTTTCGGATACGCAGCAGTGGAGCGAGCTTTTAAGGAGTTTACCGTTGCACTACCGAAGTCTGCGATCGATGTGTTCGACTCCGTTGGAAAGAGAAGTTGGCGAAAAACTTAAACCTCACATCGATGCAAAGAATTGGGAATCTGAGGTGGTTTTCGGATCGAAGAAACTATTCGATCAAAGTTCGTATGACGAAGTGGTACGGCGAGGAAGCGAAGTTTTTTGGCGATCACTTGTCCCTGGTGGGGCAACGGATAAGTCAGGCAAGGTTGAATTCATCGAGACTAGGATTGGGCGGATCGACCCGAATGGTTGGGTGTACTTGGAGACGGGCAAGCGTGTGCTTTACACGGCCCTCGAGACTTGGGCAGGTGAGTTGCAGCTAGGGGGGGCATCGGAAGTGAGCCGACTGATTGATGGACTCATTTCCCCCTATGTGTTCGACCCGCAATCCGAGCAGTATGGAATATTCATTGCGGGAACAGCGATGCATTTTTACGGGATAGGAAATGTGGAAAAGCTGTATAACGCTTATGAGGGGAGCAAGTTCTACTATGGTGGAATTGGCAATCCGATTGAGAATCCAACTGCGAGTCGGTTTTGGTCGGATCAAGCGGTCGGGTATGGCTGGGTAGAGATATTGCAACGAATCGAGGCTGATTTTTTAACTTTCTATAAGCCGTGGCAAAAGATTCATGTGTTTGGTTGGAGTCGGGGGGCAGCGATGGCCCAAGAGTTCTCGAAGATGTTATCGCATTACAACATCGAAGTCGATTTCTTAGGATTGTTTGATCCCGTTTATTCGTATGTCTTTCCCGGGCATAGCTCGATTCTTGTGGAATGGTCCGAAGCTGGACGAGACGGGAACTTCGTCAATGCCTATCAGACGAGGAATACCAAAGCCATGTCTGTTATTTACGCTGCGAATGAAGACAGAAGCTATTTTCCAGCGACACGCTTTTTCGAAGATGAGGATTTGAAGTTGCGTTTGTTGAAATCCCCCGGGGGTCATGGGGAAATCGGCGGCCACTTTGCGAGCAATAAAATCGTTCAGCGATTGAATATGCGAGCGATGATGGAGTTAGCTGACCTGGATGGGGATGCCAAGTTCCAGTTTCGAGGAATCGACGAAGATCTATTGCGGATTTACAGCTCTCCTTTAACACAGAAGGTCGCAGTAGGATCGATGGACGCGAAGGACGCGGTATTCATATTGAACAATTATAAAGCAGGTCTGGAATACGAAAACTGGGTCCCCTGGAGTCAAGACGAATACATTTTTCAGCTCGTTACAGCGGATGCAGTTTCTTGGAATCCCGGTCCTTTTGGAAGTCAGAAAGGAAACGCCATGAGCTTCTTTTCTTCCTCGATCGATTTCGTTTATACATCGATTAACTCAATGAAGCTTGAGCGAAGGCAGCCATTCCTCAGTCATATCAAACGGGATCTGAGCTGGTGTCCGATGAATATCTGGGATCTGCCGTTTGTTCTTGATAAGGACGGAAAGAGTCAGATTCCTGAGCAGCGACTAAAGATCCTCAACTACATGTATTCGTTGCGAATTGATCCGAAGGAAGGGTCGTGGTATGCAAACCGATGGAAGGAGTGAACGGGCAAGTAGAATCGGGATGCGAAACCGGTAAGTACGGCGAAGAAATTCGGCGAGGAAGAAAGTAACGAGTAATGCGATGTTAAGTTGGACGTCGCTCATTAAATCGACTTTTTAGTGCTTAGGGAGAATTGAAGATGTTGCGATTATCTGCGGTATGGTTGGTGTGTGGTAGTTTGTTGTTCATGGGTTGCGATCGGTTATGGCCGAAAGGTCATAACGCGGCCTATCCAGGGTTCTATGCAAGCGTAGAAGATGGTTCTTGTACCGGGATTGTCGTTGAGGATCCGGCGAAGGCTGAGGTTTTCGGTTACGTCAGCGGGGGTGCAATCGCGTTGCGTGATTTGCGTGCAGAAGACCTGCCGGCATATGGATTCAAGCGGGTGAGAGATGGCGCATGGGGAAAAGGAA
>B570J29622_100119_pt1 | contig 10078 bp, 4 predicted proteins | sample LakMenEpi15Jun10_FD_29622 | JGI IMG/M metagenome (IMG submission 29622) | reverse complement strand
ATCGCGGAGAGCAGGTGGTATTGCGAGGGGAGAGTGGTGGTGGGAAGACAACTTTGCTGCACGTGATTTCCGGTTTGGTACCTGCGCAAAGCGGTTCGATTCAGCTTGAAGGAGTCGAGATATCTGGGTTTTCAGAGGCGAAGCGGGATCGGATCCGGGCCGCGAAGCTTGGGTATGTTTTCCAGACTTTTAACTTGCTGCCGGCGTTTACGGCTTTGGAGAATGTTCGGCTGGGGATGAGTTTTGCGGGGAAGAAGATCGATCGCGAGCGGGCGAAAGATTTGCTTGAGCGGGTCGGGTTAGCGGATCGGATGCATTATTTACCTGGTCAAATGTCGGTCGGGCAGCAGCAGCGGGTCTCGGTCGCAAGGGCTTTGGCTAATCGCCCGATCCTTTTGCTTGCCGATGAGCCGACGGCGAATGTCGACCCGGCGAATCAAGATCGCATCATCGAGTTGATAGCCAGCAGTTGCAAGGAAGAGTCCGTTGGGTTGTTGCTCGTGACCCATTCCGATGCGGTAGCGAGTCGATTTTCGCGTGTCGAGCGGCTCGAGAAAATCAATCGGGTAGCTGGGGTCAATGCGTTAGCAGCAGGGGTTGGAGGTGTTCGATGAATTTGTTTTCGATTGCGCTGAGGAACTTGAAGTATCGAAAATTAGCATCGTTTTTGACCGCCTTGTCGATGGCTTTGGGGGTGGCGCTCGTCGTGTTGGTCTTAACGATCTCTGGGGTGATCGAGAAGTCCCTCGAGCGGACCAGCAACGTTGGCTACAACTTGATCATCGGCGCGAAGGGAAGCCCTTTGCAGTTGGTGTTTAACACCGTGTTTTTCTTGAGCAAACCGGTCGAGAACATCCCTTACTCGTACTACATGGAGTATTTGCCTGGTGAGGGTCGTCAAGAAGAGTTGGCGAGGATTGGGGGGGAGATCAAGGAGCCGGGGCGGAGCGGTTTGTATTCGTTTTTGATGAAGGGTGGGTTTGCCATCCCGTTGTGCATGGGGGATTACGTTGATCAGTATCGATGTATAGCCACCACACCTGCTTATTTTGAGTTGCTCAAGCATGGGGATCGCAATGACCAAGACTACGTCTTTTCGCAGGGGCGTAATTTCGTCGATTACTCGGAGGAAAACGGGTATTTCGAAGCCGTGGTAGGTTCGCAGGTAGCGAACACCCTGGGATTGAAGATTGGGCAAGAGATATTCGCTTCGCATGGTGCAGAGAGTGGCGAATCGCATGGACAGGGGTTTCGGGTAGTGGGGATTTTAGCTCCGACAGGGACACCGAACGACCGGGGAGCATTCGTCAACATCGAAGGCTTTTACTTGTTAGAGGGGCACGTGGCTCCTGATCGGGACGAGGAATCGGGGTTGGAGAAAGCTGGTACGGCGAAGGGTCCCGAGCGGGAAGGGGTCAAATCGCGGGCGAGGTTGCCGGTAGAGAAGCGGGAGGTGACAGCAATATTGCTTAAACCCAATGGTTTTGCGGCGATTGGATTAGAAAAGCAGGTCAACAAGACCAAGTTTGCGCAGGCCGTCTCACCGATTGCGCAGATTGAAGGTTTGCTGGGGATATTCGTCAGGCCGCTGCGGTGGGCTTTGTTGGCTTTGACGAGTCTGGTGGTGATTGTCAGTGCGATCAGCATCTTGGTGAGCATTTACAACAGCATGAACGAGCGGAAGAAAGACATAGCCGTCATGCGAGCGTTGGGGGCCTCGAGAGACCACATCACCGCCATCATTTTGCTTGAGTCTTTGCTGATCGCCCTTGCAGGAGGTCTGGTGGGATGGCTAGTCGGCCATGGGCTTGGACCATTGAGCAATCCTTGGACGATGCCAGCGACGGGGGTGAAAATCGATTGGTTTGCGGTTCAATCCCAGTGGGAGTGGTGGATCGTACCTGGATTGATATTGGTTGGAACGCTTGCGGGAGTCATCCCGGCGGTGTCGGCTTACCGCACCCCGGTAGCAAAATCTCTGTAGGCGAAGAGAGAGAGACTGCGCTGCGAGCGAATTGCAGCGATTCCCAGGGGAATCAACGTATTCCACGTTCCAAAGCCCATGGTTCAGGGGGGCTCATGGGTAAGAAAACTGGATAAAAAAGAGCTCATCGGCTAAAGTATAGAGGGTGGATTGGACGATAACTGGCGGGCCACCGGAAGGGTAAAGAAGACGAAATTCAAAAATCCGTTTGACACGGGAAAATGAATCGATACACTTGCCCATCCGTTTTGGGACCGCGATGGTTGACCGAAATGGGCTTCGCGCCCGTAGCTCAGTTGGTTAGAGCGCGTCGCTGATAACGACGAGGTCCGTGGTTCGAATCCACGCGGGCGCATTGGTTGGAAGAGTCAACGATCGGGGAAACCCGGGAGTTGGCAGATGGAGATTCGGGGGTGTAGCTCAGTTGGGAGAGCATCTGCTTTGCAAGCAGAGGGTCATGGGTTCAAGTCCCTTCACCTCCACTGGAAAATGAAATTTAAGATTTTCAAAAAAGGGCCTTGCGTCCGACGCGAAAATCTGGATCATTCTCCCTCCCTGACAGAAACGAACGCGACGCAAAGCGAAAGCGATGCAAGCGGCGAGTGGAAGTNAGGGTGGTTCGGAAAGCCGAGAGTTGCGGAAACACGACAGCCAGCGGTAAGCGGCGGTGAGGAAGCGACAGGAAGTGACCTGAACGACGAAAAGTCAAAAGCAAAAAATTGCGATTGACGAAGCCGAGTCGGCAACGTAGAATTCCGACCCCGCTGAAAGAAACAACGACGCGATCGCAAGATTGAATCGGTGGTTTGGTCAGCGAAACAAATGATCTTTGACAATATGGTGGATTGGTAGATGGCATCTAGAAGCATGCTGATTTCGCAAGAAATCACGTGTGCAACTACAATGTTTGAATCCGGTTGATGTGATACTTCGATAAAGTTTCGGTTTAATTACTGAGACGTAGTCGAGGGTTCTAACCGATTCGAACGAGCGTGAATAGAGAAGCGAATTGGAGGTTAACAATGAATCTGATGCGAGCTCGCAAGAGCGAAGATTGGGTTTGAGGTTGAGATTCCGATGGTCAAGTTACTAAGGGCGCACGGGGGATGCCTTGGCATTAAGAGGCGATGAAGAGCGTGGAAGTCTGCGATAAGCTTGGGGGAATCGACAAACAGGTGATGATCCCGAGATGCTCGAATTAGCTTGTACTGAATCCATAGGTACAAGTGGCCAACCCAGGGAAGTGAAACATCTAAGTACCTGGTGGAAAAGAAAGAAAAATCGATTCCGTAAGTAGCGGCGAGCGAAAGCGGAAGAGCCCAAACCGAGGGGGTTTCCTCTTCGGGGTTGTAGGGCCACTCACATGGGAGTTACAAAGCGGCAGCTAGCTGAACAGTTTGGAAAGACTGACCATAGACGGTGACAGTCCGGTAAGCGAAAGTTGAGCGCCTCCCGAGTGGTACCTGAGTAGGACCATGCACGTGAAACGTGGTCTGAATCTACGGGGACCATCCCGTAAGGCTAAATACTCCTTAATGACCAATAGTAAACTAAGTACAGCGATGGAAAGGTGAGAAGAACCCCTGTTAGGGGAGGAATGTGAACCTGAAACCGTGTGCTTACAAGCGGTCGGAGCACTATAAGAAGTGTGACGGCGTGCCTTTTGCAAAATGATCCGGCGAGTTAGCGTTTGCAGCGGGTTAAGGCTCTACGGGCCGTAGCCATAGGGAAACCGAGTCTGAATAGGGCGTTATTGTTGCGGGCGCTAGGCGCGAAACTGTGTGATCTACCCATGGACAGGTTGAAGCGCGGGTTAAACTGCGTGGAGGACCGAACTCATTTGGGTTGAAAACCGATGGGATGATCTGTGGGGAGGAGTGAAAGTCTAATCAAACACAGAGATAGCTCGTTCTCTCCGAAATATTTTGAGGGATAGCCTCGAGCCACTATGCAGCGGGGGTAGAGAGACTGAATCGGATGGGGGCCCTTCCTTGGGTACCTCACCGAACCAAACTCCGAATACCGTTGTAACTATCTCGGGAGTCAGTCTGCGGGGGATAAGCTCCGTGGTCAAGAGGGAAACAACCCAGATCGTCGGCTAAGGTCCCAAAGTTCTATTCAGTCACTAAGGAAGTTGAATCTCTGTGACAGCCAGGATGTTGGCTTAGAAGCAGCCACCATTTAAAAAGTGCGTAACAGCTTACTGGTCGAGAGGTTCTGCGCCGATAATGAACGGGAGTAAATAGAACACCGAAGCCGCGGGATGCAGTAATGCATCGGTAGGAGAGCGCTGATGGGGAGATACAAGACGTACCGTGAGGAGCGTTGTCGGCCCCATCAGGTGATTATGCCGGAATGAGTAACGATTAAGCAGGTGAGAATCCTGCTCGCCGAATACCTAAGGTTTCCTGGGCAAGGTAAATCCGCCCAGGGTTAGCCGGTACCTTAGTCGAGGCCGAAAGGCGTAGACGATGGATGGACGGTTAATATTCCGTTGCCAATCTTGTGAAGCGATGGAGGGACGGCGTCCGGAGATTCAGCAGTACGACTAGAAATGTCTGTTGGCTCTGACAAGGCGTCTGGTAGGCAAATCCGCCAGGCACCAGCCAAGACAGAGTCACGAGGGCACTTAAGATCCCGAAGTGAATGGAAGGACGTCCAAGAAAAACTTCTAAGCGTTAAAGCAAGGTTGACCGTACTAAAACTGACACAGGTAGGTAAGAAGAGAATTCTAAGGCGCTCGGGAGAACGGTGGTTAAGGAACTCTGCAAAATGGCCCTGTAAGTTCGCGATAAAGGGCGCCTGAGCAATCAGGCCACAGAAAATCGGCACCAGCGACTGTTTATCAAAAACACAGGACTCTGCGAACTCGTAAGAGGATGTATAGAGTCTGACGCCTGCCCGGTGCTGGTAGGTTAAGGAAGAGGGTTAGCAGCAATGCGAAGCTCGCAACCGAAGCCCCAGTAAACGGCGGCCCTAACTATGAGGGTCCTAAGGTAGCGAAGTTCCTTGTCGGGTAAGTTCCGACCTGCATGAAAGGCGTAACGACTGGTGCACTGTCTCAACCACCGACCCGGTGAAATTGTAGTTGTGGTGAAGATGCCACATACCCGCGGCTAGACGGAAAGACCCCATGAACCTTTACTGTAGGCTGATATTGGGTTGAGGTATGTTTTGTGCAGAATAGCTGGGAGGCTTTGAACTGGGGACGCTAGTCTTCAGGGAGCCATCGTTGAGATACCAGCCTGAATATGCTTTAATTCTAACTTTGTCCCGTGAATCCGGGCTTAGAACAGTGTCAGTTGGGCAGTTTGACTGGGGCGGTCTCCTCCTAAAGAGTAACGGAGGAGCGCAATGGTACACTCAGCCTGGTCGGCAATCAGGCAAAGAGCGTAAAGGTAGAAGTGTGCTTGACTGCGAGACAAATAAGTCGAGCAGGTACGAAAGTAGGCCTTAGTGATCCGGTGATTCCGAATGGAAGGGTCATCGCTCATCAGATAAAAGGTACTCTGGGGATAACAGGCTTATCGCCACCGAGCGTCCACAGCGGCGTGGCGGTTTGGCACCTCGATGTCGGCTCATCGCATCCTGGGGGTGAAGAAGCTCCCAAGGGTTTGGCTGTTCGCCAATGAAAGCGGTACGTGAGCTGGGTTCAGACCGTCGTGAGACAGGTCGGTCCCTATCTACCGTGGGCGTACGAAACTTGAGAAGGGTCAACCTTAGTACGAGAGGATTTGGTTGGACATAGCTCTGGTGTCCCAGTTGTCGCGCTAGCGGCACGGCTGGATAGCTAACTATGGAAAGGATAAACGCTGAAAGCATCTAAGCGTGAAGCCCTCTTCAAGACTAGGTTTCGTAGCGTATGCGAAAGTCCCCTGGTAGACCACCAGGTTGATAGGCTGGATGTGTAAGCACCGTAAGGTGTTCAGCTTACCAGTACTAACGGACGAACGCTTGACCATCGGTATCTTGCTCTCAAACCAACGCTTGCATAAAGCGGTTTGTTAGTCCACGATTCTTTATTCACGGCCTTTAAGGCAATGCCATTACCAATCCACATGGGCACAAGTATCCTACCGGGTACTTGTGTCTCTCCCGGTGACTATATCAGAAAGGATCACCTGTTCCCATTCCGAACACAGTAGTTAAGCTTTCTGAGCCGATGATAGTGCATACCAGTGCGAAAGTAGGTATCGCCGGTTTTTAAAAACCCCCTTTGGATTCGTCCAATGGGGGTTTTTTCGTTTCCCGATTTGTTATATANTAGTGACGCCCCTNAGTTACGTTTCTATTATCTCTTCCCGCTCTTCCACACGCTTTATATTCGCTCGCTTCGCCTCGCAGCTCCGCTCCGTCCGAGATCCGAGCCGCTGATTTCGCAGTGTTTCATAAGGAAACTCAGCGATACGCCCCTCTCTCTGTGGCAATGTGTCAGCTCACTTCGCTATTCACCCACCATCACCAACTGTACACCATAGTTTACATGGTGATTACTACTAGTTTTTGATCGGGCGACAGTTGCTCCGGTCCCAAATCAGTCCTTCGGCAGGCGCTACTATCTCTCTGGTGGCTCTGTCGTTGGATTTCCTACTCTTATCTCTGGATGTTGAAATGCTGAAATCCTCCACACGCAGTCGTTCCAAATCCCTCTTTCGACGCACATTGCACGTCGAAACGCTCGAAACCAGATCCTTGATGGCTGCCGAGATCTTTGGCACGCTCTACGCAGACAATGACCGTTCCGGTGGTAAAACTGGTCCAGATGAGGCGCTTCGCGGCTGGCGCGTCTATATTGACACGAATCGAAACGGAGCCTTCGATACCGGCGAGAAATCCAGCGTTACGAACGTCGATGGCGAGTATCGCCTTACGGGTTTGCTCGGTGGCACCTATCCAGTCGCGGTCGAAGTCAAACCAGGTTGGATCCCTACTACGGCAGCTCAGCGCAACGTGGCAGTTCAGACGGATAAGACTACGCGATCAGATTTCTTTGCTTTCGCCGGTGGTGATCTCACTGGGACAGTCTGGAGTGATTTCGGTAATGATGGAACTCGGGACAGGGATCCCGATACTGGTGATTTTACCGATCCAGGTTTAGGTGGGTGGACTGTTTACCTTGATCGCAACGGTAATTCGTTGCTCGATTCTACTGAACCGTCGACGACCACTGATTCTAACGGGTTCTACAAGTTTGCCAATTTGAACCCTGACGCCTACGAAATTCGTGAGATCCTCCCAGCTGGTTGGTCTGCCACACGGCAGCATAGCGATAGCTATGGAGTCGATGTTCTCCCTCTTCAAGTTACCGTCCAGGATTTCGGTAATTTCAGCGAAGCGAACGGTGCAATCCAAGGTATCGTATTCAACGACGTCAACCTCGACACGATTCACAATCGCAATCCTCTAACCGGAGATTTCACCGAACCCGGGCTTCTGGGGTTCCGCGTGTTCCTTGATTCCAACGCCAATCAGGTGTTTGAGGATGGGGAATTGTTCGTATACACCGATACAGACGGCGAGTTCGTTTTCGGTTCGGTTCCGATTGGAAATTATGATGTTGTGGTCGAGTTGCTCGATCGTTGGGATCCGACTCCTGGAACCACCATCATTGATTCGATCACCGTTCTTGGTGGAGATACAACGGTTACGAAAGATTTTTCGTTGTTTACCGTATTGCCCGGTGCCATTAGTGGTTTGATTTGGAGCGACACGAATCGCAACGGCATTCGTGANTTCAATACGTTGACGGGNACTTTTGTGGATCCTGTTCTTTCTGGATGGAGTGTTTTCGTCGATTTGAATCGCAATAGCGTTCGAGATGCTGGCGAACCAGCCACAACGACGGGTGCAAACGGCCGGTATTTTTTCAGCAACCTGCAAGTCGGGACATACCTAGTCCAAGAAATCCTGCCTACCGGCTGGGAACTTGCTCCGACCTTCACCGATGTCCACTCGGTCATAGTTAATTCCGGTTTAACCACTAACGCACCAGATTTTGCAAACGTCGACGCGACCGCTTTTGCGCCCGGCTCGATCGCAGGCGAAGTTTGGGATGACAAAAATGGAAATGGAATCCGAGAAGCCGGCGATACCGGGCTTGTTGGTTGGAGTGTCTATGTCGATACGAACTCGAACGGTTCCTATGACACAGGAGAAGTCCAAACCACTACGAGTGGAACCGGTTCGTATCTGTTTAGCTCCGTCAATCCTGGGTCGGTAACGATCCGTGTGATTCCGCAAGCGGGTTGGACACCAACTGCACCAATTACCAATAGCCGTACGATTACCTTGCGCGGTAGCCAAAACTTGACTGGTGTTTTGTTTGGCCAGTATCAGCGGCAAGAGTCCGGGATTACCGGAACTGTGTTTGCCGACAAGAATAAAGATGGGATTCGCAATGCCGACGAACCCGGCTTGGCCGGTGCAACGGTTTATTTGGACACGAACAACAATTCGGTTCTCGATGCCGGTGAGCAATCCTTGTTTACTTCCTCAGACTTGTTCTACACCCCTGCGGTGAACGAAGCTGGAACGTATGCATTTACTCACCTTCCAGCCGGCAATTATGTCGTGCGAATGATTCTTCCAGATACCTTGAGCGCAACCCCTGCGGCTCAATTGGTGCATAACGTAACAGTCGCAGCGGCTCAGCGGATCGACAACATCAACACCGCAGGTGTTTACCGCGCAGCGCAAATTCGGGGAACGAAGTTCGTAGATGCGAACCGCAACTTATTGCGTGATACCGACGAATCAGCAATCATTGGCGCAACCGTCTATGTAGACGTGGACCGCGACGATATTCTCGACGATGGGGAACCGATTTGCATTACCGGTAGTGACGGATCGTACACCTTCATCGATATGCAGCCAGGCAGCTACATTGTTCGATCGGTTCCTGGAACCGGTTACTCTCGATCTTCGCCGAATACCATCGGTGGTACGATTTGGCCGACAGGCACCAGCAACCCTGCTACCGGCTTGGTCTCCCCGAGCAGCATTACTGTCGAGCTAGCCACTGGGGCGAGCCACCGTCAGAATGTTTCGTTGACGTTACCCGACACAGGTAGCTTGACGAACATGGTCGACGTTTTCTTGCTCTTCGACGATACCGGAAGCTTTGTGAGCAACAGCCCGATCGTCCGTAGCGCGTTCCCGGATATCATGTCTTCGTTGCAGACCGCTTCGCCCGGCACGGATTTCGGATTCGGCGTAGGACGGTTTGAAGAATACGCAAATTTTGCTGCGGAGTACTCCACCGGCCGTCCATTTATTCTCAATCAGCCAATCGTCGCTTCGTCGACAACCGGTTACGTTGGGGCGATCCAATCGGCGCTGAACCGAACGACTCCTGGTTACGGCGGTGACGGACCTGAGACCGACATCGAAGCATTATTTCAGTTGGTTACCGGTCGAGGATTTGACGGAAACAACAATGGATCGGTTCTCGACAGTGGAGCTGCGGGGTTAGCTGCGACTCAATTAACACCTGGAAATAGCGGTGACGTTCCCTCCTTTGCATCCTTTACACCGGATGCGGCGAACGGGGTCTTACCTGCGGCAGGCAACATCGGTGGCGGTGGTTTCCGTTATGGTGCACTCCCGATCGTGTTGCTAGCGACCGATATCGGCGTTGCTTACCAACCCAAGGGAGAAGTTAATCTGACTGGTGCAGGGGGTGTCTCGTTGCCTGTCGGACGCTTGACCCAAACTTCGCGTCCAACCACACCTTTCAATTCCGGAGCGGGATTGCAAGAAACGGTCACTGCGTTGAACGCTTTGGGCGCTTTGGTTATCGGGTTGGGTACAAACCCTGACGCGGCTGTTGACCCACGGCAACAACTCGAAGCCCTCTCGATTTTGACAGGTGCCGTCAACCGAACAGACACCACGATTGCGAACGGTACCACGAATCCAATCGCTCCGGGTGATCCGTTTTACTTCCAAATCGCTACGGGCTTTGCATCGAGCGTNGCGAACGGGATNACCCAAGCGATTCANAATGCAGTTGCAAACGTCGCAGTGGATATCGATGTTCGAGCTTCGGACCCTCGCGTTCGGATCATCAACCACACCGGGGTGATTCCTGCGGTT
>B570J29622_100118_pt1 | contig 10136 bp, 6 predicted proteins | sample LakMenEpi15Jun10_FD_29622 | JGI IMG/M metagenome (IMG submission 29622) | reverse complement strand
GATTTCACCCCACGCTACGACCTGGACGGCAGGATCCTCGACTGGAAGCCATGTCTGGTCATTCACCAATCGCAATACCGTTGCTAGAGGTTTGCCGGCAGCATCGTCTTGTGCCCACCCGGTAAGTGCCTCGGAGACGGTGTTGAGGTAGGTGATTCGCAACGCGTGGTCGGTAACGATGACNGCGTCGGCGATGCTCGAAAGGATCGTCTGGTACAAGTCCGTCTGCGGCAATAATGATTCCTCGATAAACATCAGCAATCCTATCGACCACCACGCCAAAGCTCTGAAACCCGTGCTTGGTCAGGGGTCGTAACTCAAGTAAGCATCGCTGATGATTCAGTCGCGAAGCGACTTTGGATTACCCTTCTAACATACGGGCTCGTTTGGCCGGTGTCTTCTTTTCACCGGTGTTCTCCGCTCGAATTCACTGCACCAAAAGCAATGATTCAAGGCAGAATTCAAGACAGCAAGCTGTTTTCGAGAATCTAGAAAAAAGACATCCTGTCGTGAGACATGCGCGCAAGAAAAATTGATCGATCGATACCCTGAGCAAACTGCAATGTTCTGTCGCATTAGGAGCTCCTTCGACAAAGTGCTGTCGGCTCCTGGCAGCGGGAGAAGGGGAGGCGCGCTTGTTGGGAGGTCGGCCAAGTAGCCACTCGTCGCCAGACGGTGGGGTTTTCCTCGCAACTCCCACCGCTTGGCAGCGGGTGGCTACGTATAGCCCCCACCGTCGTAGCATGGGACTGCGGTCCCGTGCGCGTTGAGAGTTACTGTTGCGCGGTCACCACCCTCATCCCCCGGCCCCTTGCTCCCGCCAGCGGGAGAAGGGGAGGCGCGCTTGTTGGGAGGTCGGACAGGTAGCCACTCGTCGCCAGACGGTGGGGTTTTCAGAGCACGGCCGACCATCGCTTATCTTCGCCGCTAGCGTCGGGTCAAACGAGTCCGCGCAAATGCGCATCGACACACTCTGGCATGTGGTCGAGGTGATAGCCTCCTTCGAGAAGCGACACTAAGCGGCCTTCGCAATGACTGTTCGCAAGATCGGTAATCCAATGGGTCGCTTGCTCGAAATGTTCAGCCAGTAAGCTCAGTCCACCGACGGGGTCGTTAGCATGAGCATCGAATCCTGCGCTCAGAAGTATCAACTGCGGCTTGATCTTCTGCGCCAGTTTCTCGGTCCCGTCGGCAAGCTGCTCTAAGAACGATTTAGGACCGGTATCTGCCGGGACAGGAATGTTGACTTTCGTGCCGAGCGCATCTCGGCTTCCTGTTTCCTCCCGTCGTCCGGTACCGGGATAGAACGGGAAGCGATGGATAGAAACAAAACCAACCGCAGGGTCTTCCCAAAAAGAAGCTTGTGTACCATTTCCGTGATGAATGTCCCAATCGACGATCAAGACCCGTTCGAGTCCAAGATGCCGAGCGTAGTGAGCAGCGATGGAGACATTGTTCAGCAAGCAGAAACCCATCGGTGCATCTCGAAGTGCATGGTGTCCGGGTGGACGAATCGCGCAAAAAGCCCGTTTGTCTTCTCCGTGTATGACTCGATGGACCGCATCGATCGCAGCACCGGCAGCTAAGGTGGCCGCATCCCACGATCCTGTCGAGACCACCGTGTCGGCTTCTACTCGCCCGGCATCTTCGTCACTCCACTTTCGAAACTGCTCGATGTAAGCTTCGGTGTGATTTCGTTTGCAATGCTCGACGCTTGCTGCCATCCAATTCGGTGTTGTGGATCGTGCAAGCCAGCCGTTTTGAGCAAGCATCTTGTTGACGCGTTCGATCCTCGCAATGCACTCGGGATGTTGGCCAGTGTTGTGTTTCTCGAAAATTTCGCTGTGATAAAGTAACATCGATCCACTCACCTCAGGGCCCAAGGTTCGGAAAGTACCGAAACGGGTTTGTACGCGCCGGTACGCGTCCGGCAGATGGAGTACAATAACACCCACAATCTTCGTATTGTACTACTCCATCTCTCACCTTGCTCCCTCCCCGCAGGAATCCCTCCTATGAAATCCCTACCGATGAGAACTTCTCTCATGAAACAACTCCAAATGAAACAACTGACTGAAAAACACTTGCCGCTCGGTACGCGGTCAGCGAAGCTCCGAAGCGTCTTCGCTTGCTTGCTCGGACTCATGGCGGGCTTCGATGCCAACGACTCGGCGTTGATCGGTGCTGAGCCAGAAGTAACACCCGTTGCAACAACACCGGCTGCCGTCGCTTTGGATTCGAAGTACAAGATCAAAGACCTCGATGGCCATTTTCCTTTCGATGTTCCGACTAGCAAAGAAGCTTGGGAACAACGCGCAGCGAGTCTTCGTCAACAGCTGCTCGTCTCGTTGGGGATGTTTCCAATGCCTACGATGCAACCACCTAAACCCGTGGTGCATTCGCGTCGGGAAATGGATGGATATGCGATTGAGAAAGTCTACTTTGAGAGTCTGCCGGGTTTGTTTGTGACCGGTAGTCTTTACACCCCTACGGCACCTTTGGCGCAAGGCGCCAAGCGGCCTGCGGTGCTTTGCCCGCACGGCCACTGGACAAACGGTCGCTTTTACTACACCTCAGATGCGGAGATGAAGCGTGAGCTTGCATCGGGCGCAGAACGCTTTGAATCGGCTGCTCACAGTCCATTGCAAGCCCGTTGCGTTCAGATGGCTCGGATGGGAATCGTGGTCTTTCACTATGACATGCTTGGCAACGCGGATAGCAAGCAGATTTCGGCAGAACGCGTGCACGGGTTTGGAAACAACGGCCCAAATCCAGAAGTGGCCGATGGCAAATGGCTTTTGTACAGTCCTCAGGCCGAAGGGATGCTTCAAAACATCATGGGNATGCAGACGATCAATTCGATTCAATCCCTCGAGTTTCTGCTTCAACGCTCCGATGTGGATCCCAAGCGGATCTCGATCACTGGCGCAAGCGGTGGCGGTACGCAGACCTTCATCGCATCAGCCATCGAACCTCGATTCGCAGGGGCTTATCCGGTTGTGATGGTCAGCACATCGATGCAAGGTGGTTGCACTTGTGAGAACGCAGTCGGTTTGCGAGTGGGAACTGGAAACGTCGAGATCGCCGCGCTGACTGCTCCACGTCCTATGGGAGTCAACGCAGCAAACGATTGGACGAAAGACATGGCCAAAGACGGCTTTCCCGAGCTGAAGAAGCTTTATGGGCTCTATGGTGTCCCCGATGCTGTGACGCTTCATAATGCCGTGCACTTTCCACACAACTACAACCATGTCACCCGCGTTCCGATGTACGGATTCATGAACCGACTCTTCGGTCTGGGAATGGAAGAACCGATCCTCGAGAAGGACTTCCAAGTTCTCAAGGATGTCGACATGACGGTCTGGGATGAATCCCATCCGAAACCTCCCGCTGGAATTGAATTNGAATCAGATCTGCTTGCGCGATGGGCGAAAGACGTGCAGAGTCAAGTCGAAGCGTCCCCACAAGTACGGCTTGCTGGCTGGCAAGCGGTGTTGGAGCCTGCGAACCGAGTCGCCCAAACTCTTCAAGTCAGCGACATCAGCACCGAAAACGGAGTGAGCAGTATCCGCATTCTCAATGCCGATGGCCGCAACGTCGGGGTGCTTCGTATCAATGCAGCTTCCTCCGTCCCAGTAAAAACGCTCAAACTACAGTCCGATGTAGCGACTTCTGAAAAAGTCGAAGCAGGGGTAGCCATCCTCGCAATCGATGATGCTTGGGGAATCGATGTCGGAGCGAAAGAGCAATCGCTGGTGAAAAATCCGCGACCTGCCGCTTGCTACACCTACGGTTACAACCCATCGCTTTTCCTAAGGCGCTTAGCTGTGGTTCTCGCGCTCCTAGATGGACCATCTGGCAAGATCGTTGCGCAAGGCGTTCCGCAAGCAGACGGGGTTTATCAATCGATTGCTGATGCTGCTGCGGTTTTGCGTCCAGGAAAAATCCCTGTCTCGAAAGAGGCTGCGGGTTTCGATTTTGCGAAGGTCTCTTCGATCAAAGACGCGGACTTCCTGCCCGGAGCTTTGCGTTTCGGCAATGCAGCCGGATTGCGCGCGACCGCTAATGCGTTGACGAAATAACCATCCCTGCGATAATTCCGCAATGAAACGTTATAAAGCTTTTTTGAAAGAAACGTGGTGGCTTTGGACCATCTTCGCGGTGGTCCTCTCGGGACTCATCCTGTTCGTCCACCCGATCTTCGTTGCGGTTATCCCGATGATCGTCGTGATCTTCTTTTACTTCGCCCTGGTGCGATACGACGAAGACGGAAACTTTATCGGAGCTTGAACTAGATTGCTTTCTACCTAAGCAACCTTTGGGAGATTGCTCAACGGTAACGCGTTGCTAGGTACTTCGATTCGCTCGAGTGAACCGCCTGGTATGCTCGATGCAAAGATTGCCGATTGACTGTGGCAAAGTCTGGGCAACCACTGCCGAATCGCTTGGCCGTTCTCGCTCGTATCCGACCAGTATCCGTCGATCACAATCAAGTCGCTTGGAAGGACACTGTGAGCAACCCTCGCGACAGCACTCGCCGGCTCTCCCGGAATCAATTGGGCCTTTAGACCTAGTTCCGTCAATAAGCGGTGCGCGCTTTTCAGCGACAAGTGACCTTTGGAGAGGGACTCGAAAGGATCGATTGCTGTGTAGCGAATCGGTTTGCCGTCCGCGGGGCGAATGCACAATGGGACGACTCGCGAGATCCTTTCTCCGGATCCAAGTCCAATTTCCAAGATCGAATGGACAGGCTGTTCGAGGACGTGAAGGAACACTTGTCTCTCGGCCGCCGGTTTCGAGAGATGTTGCCAGTAAATACGTTGCAACCAACTCAAGCGAGCCATGGGAATGCACCTTTAACGCGTTCGAAAACAATACCAACCGGAAAGTAAGCTCTCGGTGGAAACCATCGGCCAGATGCAGTAGGAATTCCCAAGAAAATTGTTCTATCCGACAGAGTTTGCCAAACGAGCGAGCTTTTGAAACCGTGATGGTCGCTGTTCAAACATGTGGTAGTTCAGGAAGTCTAGGTAAAACGAATCGGTTGCAATCAATTCACCAAATGTAAGGGTTTGGATGTGACGATACCCTCAAGGAGTTGTTTGTCCGAAAGACTTCGTTTGGTCCCTTTTCGATCGAACACCGATCGCATCGACCCCCACTTATGATAGCGCAAGATTTCGGAGCATTATCCAGGGGGATTCTTGAAAGACGAGATCTCCGTGCTCGTAGCCGCTTAGGAAAATACCGGATCGAGCGTAAACTCGGCCAAGGAGGCTTTGCCTCCGTCTATCAAGCTTGGGATACCATTGAAGGTGTGCATGTTGCTTTGAAGATGCCTCACGCATTCAATGTGACGGCGAGCATGCTCAATGCGTTTCAGCGCGAAGCCAGGCTTATCTCTCAACTCGAACATCCGAATATTCTCGGATTGAAAGATGCGAGTTTTATCGATGGTCGGTTTGTTATCGTCAGCCGACTCGGAATTCAAACGCTTGCTGAGCGATTGAAGAAACGGATCGCACTTGCAACTGCTTTGACTTACGTTGAACAATTGATCGAAGCGGTCGCTTATGCGCACCGCAATCGCATCATTCATTGTGACATCAAACCGGAGAACTTGATTCTCCTAGCTGACGGTCGCTTGCAGCTTACCGATTTCGGGATTGCAAAAGTTGCCCAGCGGACTGTTGTCAGGACGATGGTCGCAAGTGGTTCTGGGACGGTGGGATATATGGCGCCGGAGCAGGCCATGGGCAGACCGAGCGCGAGATCGGATGTCTTTGCTGCCGGTATTCTTGGATACCGTATTATCGCAGGTGTTCTTCCCGAGTGGCCTTATGCTTGGCCACCGAAAGGACTCGCTTCGTTGCGTCGTAAAGTTCACCCAGACCTTATCGATGTGTTTCGCAAAGCTATGGAGCTCAAGCCATCGAATCGGTTTCAGGATGCNAATGCTATGCTGCGGGCTTTCTTGCCTGCTAAAAGAAAAACCATCCGAAAATCACTCAGTAACTAAGTGATTCTCGGATGGTATCGAGCGACCGATCCTGCGAATCATTGANGCGATTCGCAGGATTGCATTTACGGCATCTCGCGATCCGCGATTAGCTTGCTTTGTCCGGAGTTGTTCCGGTTCCGATGTAGTCGCTGGTAAAGTCGGAGAAGAACCAGTCTTGTCCTGTTTGACCTAGCAAGTTGTCGGTGGAGCCGAGTTCGCTGAAGACCGTGTCTGCAATAGAATCCGCAGCACGGTTCAAGTAATTCGTTCCATTGGCTCGGCCAGTGGTTCCCGGTCCAAGAATGTTGGCGGTACGAACCGCAAAGGTTCGCGTCGAGGACCATTCGGCAAGGATCGCGATCCAAGCGGCTTCTTGATCATCATAAGATGTCGTACCGGCGATCAAAATATCGTCACCAGCGGCACCGGTCAGGGAATCGTTGCCGAGTCCACCGACCAGGATATCGCGGTTCGATCCACCGGTCAGAGTGTCGTTACCAGCCATCCCGAGAAGGACGGCTGGAGCGGCAGCAGCGCCGACGAGTGTGTCGTCGCCTGAACCACCACGAACGATTGTGAAGTTCGAAGTGATACCGGCAACGGCGGTCGCGTTGGCAGCTACGGTGGTAGTGTTGAGTCGAACGGCAACAGGAGTCACCCAATCGGTATAACTGAGCGAGTTGCGAGTCGTACCGGTTCCCCCGTTGAGGTTGCCCGAGAGGCTGCCGGTTGCTCCGATGATCACTCGATCGACCGCCGTGCTACCGGTGATGTTTTCCACCCCGGAGAAAGCGACCGTTTTACCTGCGACTGCAACCGTTCCGCCGTTGGCCGATTGAATGCTCCAGTCAGTCGCTACGGCTGGTCCCGTGATGGTATCAGCAAGGGTACCGCCAACGAGGGATTGGAAGTTTCCAAAAGTGATGCTGCTAGCGACTACTTGACCGGCCGTGCTGATCGTCCAAGCTGTTGCGGCGTTTGCACCGAGTACTCGGTTACTGTTGGCTGCATTTGCGAGAATCTGTTCGTTGGCCAGTGTCTTGCCGATGATGCCGGTAACGGCGATGTTCGTACCAAGTTGAACATCAACCGGGAGCACAATCGCAGAAAGATCGACAACATCCACCCCAGCTCCACCGTTGAGCGTGCCTGGGATGCGACCCGCTTCTTGGAAGACGAACTGATCAACCCCAGCACCTCCAGTGATGTTCTCCACTTCTGTAAACGTGATCGCTTGACTACCGACCGTCACATTCCCCGCTTCGCTACCGGTGATCGACCAGTTGGTTGCAAGTCCTGGCCCGACAATCGTGTCAGCACCAGTTCCACCCACGATGGTACCGAATCCACTGTAAGCGACGTTGGATACCGAAACCGCGCCAGTAGCGGTAAGGGTCCAAGTCGTGGTGGCGGCCGCTCCGACGATCGAATTGCCCGGCAAGTTACTACCGAGAACGCGTTCGACGGTATTGAAACCACCCAAGAGACCAGTGATGGTATGGGTTGTGGTGTTGGGGATGGAAATCGCTGTGGTAATCTGCGAGAGATCGACTACGTCGGTCCCGGTGCCACCGGTGATGGTTCCGGTCAAGCGACTTGCTGGAGCCATCACGAAAGTATCGACGCCACTGCCACCCTTGAGGTTTTCAACCGTCTGGAAGGAGGAACCGTTGAGTGTGCCTGCATCAAGTGCCGAAACGTTCCAGTTCGTAGCGTTATTGGATCCTACCAAAACGTCGGAACCACCGTTTCCTTTCAAGACCCCGGACCAACCCGATGTTGCTGATGTCAACGTGAAGGTATCGATTCCCGTACCGCCATTGAAGTTTTCGACATCGAGGAACTGCCAAGTTCCGACGTTGGCTTGATTCAATCCAGGAATTGTCCATGCTGTCGTGGCATTAGGACCGGTGAGTTGATCGGCTGTCGAAGCCGAACCGATCACTCGTTCCATCGCAGTGAGTGATGGTACTCTTGGGAAAACATTAGTAACAAGTGAGAAACTCAGCGGACCAGCTAGGGCCGAGTAATCGAGAGTGTCGACTCCGAGTCCACCTTGGATCGNTCCNGTTACGTCCGCTGTTGCTCCAACGAAACCGAAGGAATCGTTGAGCGATCCACCGATATAGCTTTCGAATTGACTGACGCTTACCGCGCCGGCATTCAAGCTCGCTGTGTTGCGTGCGGTGATGCTCCAAGCGTTGTCTGTGTTTGGACCGGCAAAGCTATCTGCAAGGGTCGCTGACGAACCGATGAATTCTTCGATCGATTGAATTCCGCCGGTGTGCGAAGCGGTTGCGGTAGCCAAGTTCACAGTCACTGCCGCAGTCTTCGCAGCGTAATTGACTCGGTCTACGCCAGCTCCACCGTTGATGCTGCCAGTCAAAGCACCGGCTGCAAGGAAATCGAACGTGTCTGCTTGGTTACCACCAACAAGGCTTTCAACACCTTGGAATCCAATCGTGTTGATAGTTCCTGTGTTCGCGCCTTGGATGCTCCAAGTATTCACGCCATCCGTCTTCGCCAAGCGGTCGTTTCCAAAACCACCGTCGAACACGACAGATCCAGCGATCAATTCCAAGGAATCATCGCCAGCAAGGCCTTCGATCGAGAGACTTTCAACGTCTAAGGCTTGAAGTGACAATGCGGTTGGCCATGCCGGTGCGGCTTGCCAAGTAATCGTACTGTTGTTTGCGGTGAACAGATCGTTACCAGCCGTGCCTTGGATGCGGAACTGATCGTTCCCTGCGCCACCCAAGAATTCGACACCCGCTGCACCGAGTGCGAAGCTACCTAGCGATACGCCGTTGAGGACTAAGCTAACATTCGGTGAGGCTGCTGCTGGAGTGAGCGTCAAGACGTCCGCTGCGATCCCACCACCAACCATCAACTTCGTTCCTTGGGTTTCGGCTTGAAGAATTCCGAAATCGCGCGTGACCCAAGTGCTGTATGCACCATCGGGGTCCATCACACGGAATCGGCCCGGTTTGGTTCCAGATGCAGCATAGGTATGAGCGACATCAAGGGCTGCTGGAGATTGGTAAGTCTGAAGATCAGACCCATCGCCCCAATCGACTTCAAAGGTAAAGTTTCGACCTTGATTGTCAGTTGCATCCGCTGGTGTCAATCGAATATTGCGGGTCTGACCCGATACCCCTTGGTATCCATCCAAAGGACCGGAAACGTCCAACGTCGGAATTGCATTGCCGACCGATGCGACGAATGTGAACGAGACGCTTGCTGCATCGCTGTCCGTTGCGGTCACTTCGATGGTGGAATTACCTTGAAGCCCCGGTGCGATTTGTAGAACCAAAGCACCCGCTTCGATCGTTGCGGTGATCAACGCTGGATTGCTCGAAGTAACCGAATAAGTCAACGCGGTGTCTTCAACGTCGACGAATCGACCAGTGAGACTGATCGAATCAGGGCCTGAAGACTCACCGTAGGTGCGATCTCCAATCGGAGTCACGACTTCAGGAATATCATTGACCGAGTTGACGGTAATCGTCAGCAGATAAGGATCACTGGAATCAATCCCACCACCGACTGTGCCACCGTTGTCCTTGAGCACCACCGTCACTACTGCTGTTCCAAAGGCATTGGCAGCTGGCGTGAATGTTAGTGTACCCGTTGGGCTGATCTTCGGAGTGGCGGAGAAAAGCTCAGGAGTGGTGGTCGTCGTGATAAACTGTACCGTCTGTCCCGATTCACTTTCCGGTCCCGGGCTGATGTTCGTTGCCCAGTTGGGGATACTCTGCGCGCCGGCATCTTCGGCTACGGATACGTTTGCACCTGGAACAAAAGTCGGTGCACTGTTGGGAGACGAAGAGGAGTCATAGTCACCGAAGTCGTCACCGATTTCGTATTCTCCGTCTTCCAGTTCGTCGTAATGGTAGTTATCTCCGGTAACCGGGGTGCCGATGACTACGGGAATCGATCCGATGACCACGGATGTTCCAGCTCGAACGAATTGCAAGTCGAAGCGATGTGGTCGACCATCGCCTACGAATTCGATGTCAAAAGTCGAAGTCATTCCCGAACCAACCGCAGGAATCACCCCGGTGTGGTTGATGATCCGAACGCGAGGGTCCGAAGCTCGAACATCGATATCCACTGCGACGTTTGCAACTGCATT
>B570J29622_100116_pt1 | contig 10150 bp, 5 predicted proteins | sample LakMenEpi15Jun10_FD_29622 | JGI IMG/M metagenome (IMG submission 29622) | reverse complement strand
CGCCTTCGATTCTCTCTCGCAAGAACGCGACCGATACTGCTCTCAACAAGCCTACCTGCTAAACCTGATCCTTACCGCCCCCGTCGATCCCTCGAAACCCTCAAGCCCACTGGGCAAGCCACTCTCTGAGGAACTCTCAAAACCTACCCCAGCAAGCCTCCTGATTTCCTCAGAATCCCTCCATCGCATTCAAACCCTCAATACGGACGCTTGGAACCTAATCCAATCACGCCTCGACGACAAAAGCCTCGCTCTCATCGGCGGATTCTCCAAAGAACTGCGGCACACCTACCTAAGCGAACTGTCGCTGCTTCGTAGCCTCTCTCAAGCAAGGCGCGAAAACGCAACACTAAACATCCCTCCTACCACCGTCCTGACGCAGTTTCACCCCAGCATTCCCGGATACCTACCTACCATCGCAAGGCTTCATGGATTCCAAGGCTCCTTGATCGCCAAATTTTCAGACGGAACAATCCCCGAAAAGGAACACGCAAAACTCCGCTGGCAAGAAACCTCAGATGGCTCAGGTCTCGATACGATCCTCGGTCACGTGATCGATGCAAATGATCCTCTTGCCATCCTCAACCTTGGCACCGATATGGCAAAACAACTCGATTACCACCAAGTCCCCACCCTGGTAATCGCACATTGGCCAAATCGTCAATGCGTCCCCTTCGATGACCTCCTACGCGTCGCCTCTCGCTCTCCCGCCCTCGGAAAATGGATCCAAGCCGATGAGTACTTCGAATCAACCTCGCAACCCTACTGGTCGGAACAATTTTCCACCCCTCAATTCCCCTTTCCCATAAAAAAACCCTCTCCAAATCTGCACGGTCTGCAAATAGGTTTGATTCGCTTGCAAGCTCTCCTTTACCGCTCCGAACGGATCCAATCCGCTCTAGAACTCCTGAAACTTCTCAACCAGCAAGCTTCCAACCTCAACCCTTCCGAACCTCATAAATCGACCTCTCTTACCGAACTGACATCGCGGCTAGAGAAGCATCTCTCAACCCTCGACCTTGTCGCATCGCACGACTCAGATTTTTTAGATTCACCCGAATCATGGTACTCCAACCGCCTCGCCGATACTCTCGCTCTCGAAACACAAACCGGCTTGGCCCTTCAAAAAGCCCTAAGAGCCGAAAACTCCTACACAATCCTCAACCCTACCTCCGCTGCCGCACGGTTGAATCTGAACATTCCAACACCACAAAGCAGCCTAATCCTCAAAGATAACGATCGCATCGTCCAAGCATGCGATGCCCCCGACAACCTCGGAACTGAACTGCTTGTCGATGTTCCACCCTTCGGTTTCACGTGCTTACAAACTTCTTCCATCGACACACCCTCTGCTAAAAAAATCGCAAAAGAAGACGCTCAACAACGCTCCAAAAAACCCGGACTCTTCGCCAAATGGCTCGGACACTCCGATGCGATCGCTAAAACCGAAGGCTTGCTGTCGAACGAGTACATGGAAGTCCAATTCGATCCCTCTAAGGGGCATCTCAAGTCGATGTATATCCGCGATCAACGCGGTAACCGACTCAGCGCGATGCTCTCCCTCCTCGATCAACCTCTTAATATCGCTTGCAAGCCTCGCGAAGATCAATTCCTAACCCTACAGGCCACCAAGCTCGACGTTTCCAATCCATCCGAGCACACGGGCCAAATCGCAATCGAAGGTTCTTTCACCACAGGATCACCTTACGCATCCGTCGACCAGCCCAAGCCACACTTCAAACAAACCTTCACTATGGTGAAAAACACCAAGTGGCTACAAGTTCGTATCCAAGGTTCCGGACTCGACCGTAACCTTCACACTCCTGTTTGGCGAATGATTTGGCCTAGCGAAGCTGCTAGCTTGGCCCTCTGGGCTAACGGAAACAAGTCGAAATGGCTCGCACCCTTACAAGCCTCCACCGAAGTCATCGAAATCGACGACGCGCAGTACAAACTCTATTTCGCCACCGGCGGACTAAGCTTCCATCGCAAAATCACCCCCAACCAACTCGCCACCTTCCTACCCATCGATCACGATGGCTCCCTCGATGTCACCTTCTTCGTCGGCTTGCAATGGCAACGACCATTGCAAACCGCAATGGAACTCTTCGCCCCCACCTGGATTGTTCCTCCCCATGCAAACCAATCCAGCNCAAACCAAACCCCTCTTTCAAAACCGAACTCCAAACCACAACAAAGCGCTTGGCTTATCCAGTCCAACCACCCCAACCTCAACGTAAGCCTTCTTCCACCCGAGTATCACCTCACAAATTCCCTCTGCAACAAAAAACTCTCACCGACTCCTCCGCCGGAATCATCAACGGCCGACTCAACGGCCGAGTCTACAGTCGACTCCACGGCAACCGGATCTAATGCTACAAATCCAAACCCCATGCCCCAAGAGCCAACCTTTACTCCCGACGCTCTGCTGTGGGTGCGTGAATCCGCCGGCATTTCCGCCACCGCAAAAATTAGTTTGCCGAAAACCCCTCAGATTGCCTTCAAGATGGATTTCACCGGCCAAACTCTGGATAAACTGGAATGCGATGCACAATCCGTGCAAGTACCCTACGGCCCTCACGAACGCTTCCTCCTAGGAGTGAATTTCGATCCACCCAAGAGCGGTGCAAGCCAACAGCAACAGTGAGCATCAAAGCAAGTACCAATGAACCGGCCCACCGATTCCCACGATCTGACAAATCAAACAATCAGTGGATATAGCATCCTGCACCGACTCGGTGTCGGGGGAATGTCCGAAGTCTACCTGGCTTTTCAAAACTCGCTCCACCGTCACGTAGCCCTAAAAGTCCTTCGCGCTGACTTCGTCGGCTCCGACGAACACGAACAACGTTTCCTCCAAGAAGCCCGCTCGGTCGCTTCGCTGATGCATCCGAACATCGTACAAGTCTACGATGTTGGTAAATTCGAATCCGTCCATTACATCGCTCAAGAATACGTACCGGGTAGCAACCTCAACGCGTTCATTCAACGCCGTGGAGCCCTGCCTCTCGACGAAGCCGTCTCTATTCTTTGGCAAGCCACCTCCGCACTTCAAAAAGCCGCGAGCATCGGACTCGTTCACCGCGACATCAAACCGGATAACTTGCTGCTAACCCCAGACGGAGAAGTCAAAGTCGCGGACTTTGGACTCGCCCGCGCACGCGGTCAAAACCAAAACCTAACCGCCGTCGGTGTCGCTCTCGGCACCCCACTGTACATGAGCCCGGAACAAATCCAAGGCTTCTCCGTCGACTCTCGCTCCGATCTGTATTCCCTCGGTGCCACGGCTTACCACATGCTCGCAGGTAGACCCCCATTCGCGGGTGAAACCGCTCTAGCACTGGCCATGCAGCACATTCAAGCGGAACCGGTACCCCTCGAACAACTTCGCCCCGACCTACCGAAATCCCTCGTTGACATCGTCCACAAACTTCTGAGAAAAAGCCCCGAAGATCGCTTCGGCTCTGCCATGGAACTCAGTCGTGAGCTTCGCGGCTTTATCGACGAACACCTTCAAGGTCGCGGGGATAAGATGATCCCCTTCTCCGGACTCGTTATCGATCATCAAGCCATCACTGCCAGCGCAGCGACCGAAGAACTGCAACTCTTGATCAATAACCAAAAGAATTCAAAATCAAGCGGAAGAAACTTAAAAGCCACAATCGATCCGTCCCAAGACTCATCAACGGATGTACGTTCCTCATTAAGCCCACGCGCGAAACTAAATCAACGATCGAGACGCATTTTCGCTTGGTGCATCCTACCACTCCTATGCACGACACTCCTCAGTTTCTCCCTGCTGCGTCTCGATCTTTTTGCGAATCAATCGTCGAGCACCGCAGGGGTCACTCGCGAGTCCTCGATCCAACGACAATACGCCACCGCTCTCCTCGAGAACGATCTGAAGAACTGGAACGCCATCAGCGAATTCTTCCCACCAACCGACGCGGTCTCTCGGAACTACTATCTGAAATCGCAACTTCAAATTGCAAGACTACGGATCGAGGGTGAGGACTATCCCGCCGCCTCACGCACGTTGCTTACTATCATCGACTCCCCCTACGCTGACGATGTCCTACGTACCGTGGCTCGCATCGAATTCGGCTGGACCCAACAACGACTCAAACGCGCTGGTCTGCGCAACGAATGGTACGATCGAGCCATGCGCGATCTTTCGACGATGGTTCCAGAAAAACAAAAACTCATTCGCGAAGCTCTCCCATCAAGAGTAAGAACTGACTGGGAGACGGTCGACTACCTGAACCAATCCCCCACCGAACCGCAACCGGCAACCCCCAAGCCCGAGAGCAGCGTCCCTCCCCCCACGGTCTCCCAATAGGTGTGAACTTGCTCGCCAGTCGCCTCCGCTCCGCATTGATCTTGCTCTCGATCGTACTTGCATGCATGTACCTCGATGTAGCTTATCCACTGAGCAACACTCCCGGGCTCTGGATGATCCCCTTTTTCGCCACACTCGCCTTGGGCACCGTCAACGAAGCTTGCCGCATTGCAGAAAAAGCATGGGATACTAAAACCAAACTCTCACCCATGATCGTCCTTGTCGCGATCTTCTTACCTGCATACCCAGAATTCGCTCAGTGCTACGAAAGCTTGACAGCGAATCGAACCAGCCATCTGACACAATCCGCAAATTCCCTTGATAAATCGCAACTATCCGATTCGACGAACAATGCAATTCACACCCCACAGGCGGATCTCCATCAAGCCAAAAGCAACACGTGGACTCGACTTGGGGTAACCCTGACCGGTACGTGGTTCTTAACTGCTTGGATGGGGCTGCAAACCATGCTCCGATACCAATCTCCTAAAGATGCTCTCGGTTGGTTGCTCAGTTGCGGATTGCTCCTCTACTTATGTGTCCCCTTTGCTTGCTGGTGGATCGATCGACAAGTCGGTGATCAACTCACTGCCATGCTGCGAATCATCGGGATCGCCTTAGTTACGAAAATGTCCGATGTAGGGGCTTACTTCGTGGGGAAATCGATCGGAAAACATAAACTCGTTCCGGTTCTTAGCCCCAAGAAAACTTGGGAAGGTTTCATCGGCGGTNTTCTTGCCGCTTGCATCGTCTCTGTGGCATACTTCGCAACCGTCATCCCTCGCCACTCATCCCCTTTGAACCTACAATCTCTTGAAGGACTCCAATCTTTCCTCGGGCCAATCGCTCTCGGTTGCCTCTTGGCTATCGGAGGACTCTTCGGTGATCTTATCGAATCAATGCTCAAACGATCCGGGGACGTCAAAGATAGCGGCAGCACCCTACCAGGTCTCGGCGGAATATGGGACGTCTCGGACTCCTTGATTCCCGCTGGAATCATCGGACTATTAGCCATCGAATGGGGTTGGATCTAAAAGAAGTTTAAAATTCAACNTAACCCATCGCAACGATTCAACGCGTTTCTAAAAGCTTGAAACGCAAACTTATAACGAGGACCAAGTCACTATGTCGGAATCGACGCTAACCTTAGGGGACCCCCAGTTAGCTATCCAATTGTTCGGGCCGCAAGATAGCCACCTGCGAAAAGTTCGCAACCAACTAGGTGTGGCCATNACCCATCGCAACGGCACCATTCGCATCGCCGGTCCAAGCTCCTCGGTCGATATCGCTACGGGCATTCTNGAAAAGCTAAAAGAAAAGCTGCTACGGGGAAGCCTCATCGATCCCGATGAAATCGACTCGCTGCTACAACACGCCACCGCTCCTGCTTCGAAACTGATCCACCCGGAAAAAACGGAACAACGAGAACTTGGAATCGGAAACACTTCGCGGCGAATCAAACCCCGCACACAAGGTCAAGCTGCTTATGTCGAAGCCATCCGACACCATGACATGACCCTCTGCACCGGACCAGCCGGTTGCGGAAAAACGTACCTCGCCGTTGCCACGGCCGTCGAAGCCTATCGGGCGAAAAGCATCCGAAAAATCGTCCTCGTGCGCCCCGCCGTCGAAGCCGGTGAGAGCCTCGGATACCTCCCAGGTGACCTAAACGAAAAACTCAATCCCTACCTGCGTCCCCTCCTCGATGCAATCAACGAAATGGTGGACTTCGACCAAGTCAAGTTCTTGATGGAACAAGATGTCATCGAAGTAATCCCGCTCGCCTACATGCGTGGTCGGACCCTAAATCACGCATTTATCATCCTAGACGAAGCCCAAAACGCGACCGTCGCACAAATGAAAATGTTTTTAACCCGGATGGGAGAAGGCTCAAAAGTCGTTGTTTCCGGGGATATATCCCAAGTTGACCTCCCATACGGCGTCACCAGCGGCTTGCGAGACGCTATCCAACGCTTGCAGGGAATCGATGAGATCGCCATCATTAGACTTCAAGAATCCGATATCGTGCGGCATCGACTCGTCCAAAGGATCGTTGCCGCCTACGAACACCCCTCCAACAACTCCTCCCGCTCCATCGGTCCTACCGATCATTCCTAACAGAGTGAATTCCTAACGGAATTGTATCCAGGTACTCGCCTAACCAAATGACCCAAGTCAACCCGAAGAAGAGTCGCAGCGAACGCGTAGCGTCACTAAAGCTTGGAAAGCTAGATTGGCAAATCTGGCTTGATCGACTCCGCAGCACCGATGTCCTGATTCGATTCGCCGTCGCTGCAACCGCTGCATTGCTTCTGACGCTCCTGGTACGCGGGTGGGAGCCTCCCTTCCCCTATCGAATCGGATACGTTCCCCCACGCGCAATCCCTGCTCGCGTTCCCTTCCAAGTCGAAGACGATGTGCAGACCGACGCTCTTAGGATCCAAGCTGCTCGAGAAGTTCTCTGCATCTACGAGAACCGTAAAGAACCACTGGTGCAACTTCGAGGAGCCATGAAAGACGCGCTGTTCTCCTTGCGCACACAACAACCCTCAAACGAACTCTCGGACATCCAACAAGAAAATCTACACGCCTTCGGCATCACCCCACCAAACGCGGAACCCCTGCGAGATGGGGGAAAAATAATTACCAACGAACTAGCTATCGAATGCATTCAAAAAACTCTTGCTACCGATGCTGAAATTTCGAAATACGATTCGGCCATTCGGGAAATATTCGACCCAATGGAAGAACTCGGACTCCTGCAGTCCCTCCGTCACGATAGCCATAAAGGAAATCAACGCTTCATCAAAGTTATCTCCGTCGGTGATGAAGGAAATCGACGGGAAGTCGATGTCGCTCGCGTCCGTATCGCCGAAGTCCTCGTAACACTCAAGTCCTCCCTCGAACGCGAATTCACGAACCAATTCGGAGAAGGAACATCGCGACTCCTGGCCCTTATGGCCCACCGATACATCTCGAACAAAATCCAAGAGACTCTCTCGTTTCGAGAAGACCTCAGCAACGTCGCTCGGCTCAACGCAGTAAAAGAAGTCAAGCCAGCGATGATCTCCTATGAAACCACATACGGCACCGTGGTAAGCATGGGGAAACTTCTCGGGGCAAAGGAAATTCGACTCCTCCGAGCCGAACACGATGCTTACCTTCGGCAAATGGGTTGGGGACTGCGATTCCAACGTCTCCTCGCTTTCCTCGGACTTCTTACCGCCCTGTGCTTCCTGTGCGGGTTTATCTACCAATCCAAAGACAGTTCGCCAATCTCGCAAACCGAAAGCTTCCTTAGGCTTATCGGACTATGCTCAGCTACGGTCCTCGCTGCCGTCTTCGCTTCCCAAGACCCTTTTCACGTTGAAATCATTCCAGTCACCCTCTGCGCAATTACCGCGACGATTATCTACGGAAAACCAACCGCCCTGATGCTCATGGCCGCGATCTCCTTGATCATCGCTTTCAGCACCGGGGTCGACCTTAGCGAGTTTATCCTCCTGTCGAGCGCTGCGGCCGGCGCAATCCTGCTGTGCGGTCGTATCCGAAACCGAACGCGATTGGTTTACGTTGGCTTCGGTGTCGCATGCATCGTCTTCGCAACTTACCTCGGACTCGGAGTCCTTACCGGACAATCTCTCGAAGTGATCTCCGATAACTACGCATCGGAACTCGGAGACCCAAAAACAGGCTTCTCAAGCCGACTTATTTACGAAGCTCTCAAGCAATTCGCTTTCGTCGCCCTATGTGGGCCCTTGATGACCGGCATCCTCCCCTTCATGGAACGCTTCTTCGATATCCAAACCGACCTGACCCTTCTCGAACTCAGCGATATGAGCCACCCATTGCTCCGACAACTAGCGCAAAGCGCGCCGGGTACTTACAACCACACCATCTCCGTCGCTTCCCTCGCTGAACCAGCCGCAGAAGCCATCGGCGCAAACGGACTCTTAGTGCGTGTCGGCGCGTGCTTTCACGATATCGGCAAAATCTTAAAACCGAACTACTTCGTCGAAAACCAAATGCCAGGCGTCAATCGCCACGATACCTTGCAACCCGAACTCAGCACCCTCGTAATCATCGCGCACGTCAAAGACGGCGCGGACTTGGCACGACAAAATCGAATCCCTCAACGGATCATCGATTTCATCGAACAACATCACGGGACAACCCTCGTGGAATACTTCTTTCGACAAGCCCAAAAAGAAAATGTCGGAAACGAAGACAACGAAGAAGTCTCCGAACGAATGTTCCGGTACCCAGGTCCGAAACCTCAATCGAAAGAAGCTGCAATTTTGATGATCGCCGACGCGGTAGAGAGCGCTAGCCGCGCTCTGAAAGAACCCACCTCTTCGCGTATCCAACACCTCGTCGATGAAATCGCCATGAAAAAACTTCTCGATGGTCAATTCGATGAATGCGATCTGACCCTCAAGGAAATCGATCTGATCAAACACTCACTCGTCAAAAACCTGAACGCAGTCTACCACGGCCGAGTGAAATATCCTGATCAACAATCCGCAGGGTAACTTCGAACACTTGCGGCCCCCCACGTTGCATATTACATTCTCAACGCCCTGAGAGTAATTCTACCCCGAAGTAACCGACGTCGCCCCCGCAGGCTCTGACGATGTCTGAACCATCATCCAAAGCCCCACCCCCGTTCCCAGCTGAACCTCTTACGATCAAGCTCGATCGGCCTCTGGAATCCCTCACATGGATCGGCCGATCGTTGGTGCTTGCCGAACTCTCCCGCTTGGCCTACGGCCCACCCGAACAGATTTCCAAAGTCGTCTACCCCGCCGGCATCGACCAATGCGAATTCATTCAAGAAGCCGGCTCAGAAGCCTACGTGTTCGGAACTCGATTCGATTGCCTTGTGGTAGCACGCGGCACCGAGCCAACCAAATGGGACGATATCTCCGCTGACGCTAAAGCCTGGACGATCGCTTGCGAAATCGGACGTGTGCACAGCGGCTTCCACACCCACGTCGATCTGCTCTGGCCAGATATCGAAACCCATCTGCGTGAGAACCAACGCCCCGTCTGGTTCGCTGGCCACTCGCTCGGCGGTGCCATGGCTGCCGTCTGCGCAGTACGCTGCAAACTCTCTCCCATTCCCTCGAACCCTCAAGCCATCTTTAGCTTCGGTGCACCTCGCGTCGGAAACCGAAAGTACGCTTCGTTCTTAAAAATCCGCCATTATCGATGGATCAACAACAACGATATCGTCCCGAGAACTCCTCCCCGGCTCCTGGGTTACCATCACATGGGCCGCGAAATCTACATCAACCGAAAAGGTAAGATAAGCCGTATCCACCAATGGCTTCGATTCCATGACCGGCTGCGCGGCTTCCTCACGTCCCTTCGCCAAGGAAAAATAGACTACTTCTGCGACCACTCGATGAAAGAATACATGCGAATCATTCGCGAGCTCTACGCTTCCGAACAACGCGGCGAGAGAATTCGAACACCTCGCTCTTTGCGGTAAACCCTGCGGATTAAGTCGACTTACCGGTCGCCACTCGACCCATTCTCCACCTGACAATTACCCGTTGCTGTTTTTTCAAGAAAGAGCCACCGGGCGAAGTGCCGAAAGGATAGGTGATTAAACTTAAAGATATCGGTTTCAATCCTTCGATTCTGGCCGGAAGATCCCAATGACACTTCACATGGATCCCTTCGCATCTTTGCAGCAACGCAAATCGCGTCGCCATTTCGCTTTGCATCTGCTCGCGATCGCGGTTGCAACTCACGCTGCGTTATCGCAGGATCTCGTTGCCCAAGATAGCCCCACACCGGAAACCA
>B570J29622_100111_pt1 | contig 10373 bp, 9 predicted proteins | sample LakMenEpi15Jun10_FD_29622 | JGI IMG/M metagenome (IMG submission 29622) | reverse complement strand
TCGCGGCGACTGCGGGCCGTGTTCTTAACAAGCGTAACGACCGTAGCTGGGCTGCTACCGATGTTGTTGGAGAAATCGTTCCAAGCTCAAGCGTTGATTCCGATGGCTACAAGCTTGGCCTTTGGGCTGATCGCATCGACGTTGCTGGTCTTGCTCATGGTACCATTGCTGTACCGATTCTATGTGGCCCTTACCTTTACGAACGAAGAGATGTTAGGAAAGGGGCAAAAAGAAAACCTCGCCGCTTAACGGGCGAGGTTTCTGTTGCATGGTCGCTTTAGGATCGCGAGTGCCTTTAGTTGTTCTTAAGGCCTTCGATCATCTTGATGAAGCCTTCTCGTTCGCCGGCTACTGTTTTCTTGGGGCCGGTCATTTTGATGAAGACCGTATCACCGGTATCGAGTTCAAGGATAACGCCGAGCATAGCGTGGTTCTCAATCTTCTTCATCGGGCCGGGGGCGAAAGGTCCACCACCCATCGATTCCTTGTAGGTCCCTTCAAGCTCGACGATGTGTGCGATCGTCTTGCCGATTTCCTTCTTCTCAATCTTCGCATCGGACTTCTTCAACCCATCGAATTGGCCGATCCAACGGGTGATGTTCGCTTCGATTCCGCCCGAAGCGCTCATGATCGTCACGCGCGATGTGTCTTCCCCCTCAGCAGGTGCACGGAATTCGTATTCGATAATGTTCGACTTGGGTGGAACGGTTTTCCAAGAAGCTGGTTTTTCAACCACGACTTTGCCACCCGCGAGCTTTAACGCTTCGCCCTTGGCTTCAGCTGCTGGTTTCGACGGTGTGTCTTGGGCCAACAAGCATGGGGTGACGAATCCCGCAACAACGGCTGCAAGAAGCAGCGGGCTTGTGCGACGAACTAAGGAACTAAGCCGGAAGCTTGATCGCATAAAACGAATCTCCACGATTAAATGAACTAAATTGGAAAATTGCCAGATTGGTAAATCGCAAAAGCGAGCGTAACGACACGCTCTGGGGACATCATCAGAATAGCAACCTATCAAGTCGCCTGCCCGCGTTGAAAAGCAACGTAAGGTCGGTGGGCGATCGAGTTAGGCTATTGGTGTAGTCGATTCAGCTAATAGACTACCAAAAAAGGTGGATTGGATCAGCCAAGAACCGGTTGCACCGGGGTGAAATTGGTGGGAGAGAGGGAAATTTAGGGTCGGAAACCTGCTCGGAAATCTGTTCGAGGGTACACTGTGGGGTCGAACTAGGATCTTCGCACACGGCGGAGAATTTATCTTTTGGGCCTTTAAAACGTTTGAGTATGCCGATGGATTATCGACCGCAGACGATCGACGCGCCGTTGCTTGAAGACCTCTCCGACATTTTGCGATTGGCCATCCGTGAGGATTTAGATCGCAGCGTGGATCTTACGACGATGGCGATTGTGCCCACAGGGGTTCGCGGATCGGCGGCCCTTATCTCACGCTCTGCCGGAGTTGCAGCGGGGATCGATTTGATCGATGAAATGATCACGGAATTAGACGCTGGGATTCAGTGGGATCAGCGTGTCGGTGATGGAGAGGCGATCGGACCTGGGCAAGTCCTCTCGGTNNTGCATGGCGAAGCGAGGGACTTGTTAACTTGCGAACGGACGATTCTCAATGTCGTCTGTCGTATGTGTGGAATCGCATCATTGACCGATCAATTTGTGCGAGCGGTAGAGGGGACGAACGCCAGAGTCTACGATACACGTAAGACCACGCCTGGATGGCGACGCTTAGAAAAGTACGCTGTACGCTGTGGAGGTGGGCATAACCACCGACTTGGACTCTACGATGGCGTTTTGATCAAAGATAATCATTTGGCTAGTCGGGCTGCGAAGGACGGGGAGCTTTTGGATCCCGGTCAAGCGGTCGCGTTGGCGAAGGAGTTCGTCGCTTCAGGGGCAGTGCGCTTCGAGTATCCTCCGATGATCGAAGTCGAGATCGATCGGCTGAGCCAACTTGAGTCAGCTCTGAAAGCCAAACCGAACATCGTGTTGCTCGACAACATGACATGCGCTCAGCTTGAGGAGTGTGTGGCGATTCGCAATCGTATTGCACCAGAGGTTGAATTAGAAGCCTCGGGTGGAGTTCGGCTTTCGACGATTGGGGCGATCGCTAGAACAGGTGTCGAGAGGATCAGCGTCGGAGCGTTGACACATTCGGCGATCGTTCATGACATCGGTCTCGATTGGCAGCTCGGTAGCAATTAATCCCCGCAAGCAATCACATACTTTTCGAAAGGCAAGCTTGGAATGAGTACACATCGATTTGATCACAAGAAATTCCGCGTGAAGGAAGGGGATTCCGTCAAGCTTTCGAAGATATCGACGAAAGCAGGAGATGAGTTCGGTGGAAAAACGCAGGGAGTCGAATCCTTGGAGCAAGACATTGCGAGCTTGCAGCAAACCCAAGATCGATTGTTTGCGTCGAACTCGCGATCGTTGTTGATCATCCTTCAAGGGATGGANACGTCTGGTAAGGACGGAATTATNCGGCATGTGTTTCGTGGCGTGAATCCNCAGGGATGTCGCGTTCACGGTTTTAAGGCCCCAAATAGCGAAGAACTCGAACACCACTTTCTNTGGCGTCCGATGCGATTTTTGCCTCCTAAGGGGATGATCTCGATTTTCAATCGCTCCTACTACGAACCCAGGGATGTCGCGTTCACGGTTTTAAGGCCCCAAATAGCGAAGAACTCGAACACCACTTTCTCTGGCGTCCGATGCGATTTTTGCCNCCTAAGGGGATGATCTCGATTTTCAATCGCTCCTACTACGAAGAAGTCTTGGTGGTNCGGGTTCACCCGAATTTTCTCGATGCCCAAAATTTGATGCCATACAAGAAACTCTCCGACTTATGGAAGAGGCGTTACGAAGAGATTCGGATGTTCGAGAAGACCCTAACCGAAAGTGGCACCTCCGTCCTGAAGTTCTACTTGCACATCTCGCGGGACGAACAACGCAAACGATTGCTCGAACGGCTTGAGACACCTGATAAGCATTGGAAGTTCAATGCGGGTGATTTGGCCGAACGCAAGTTGTGGAAAGAGTATCAAGAGGCTTTTGAAGATGCGATGGAAGCGACGTCGACGAAGGCTTCACCGTGGTATGTGATCCCTGCTGACGATAAGTGGTATGCGAGAGCAGCGGTTGCTGATTTGATTTCCGGGCATCTGGATTCGCTAGAACTCGAGTATCCGAAGGTCAGCCCGGAGGAGCTTGCGAAGTACTCCGGGTACGTTTCCGAACTCAAGCAGGAGTAGGCATCAACGACATGAGCGACTTGATCGAGATTGTCGATGGGCCGATCGAAGTAGATCGCATCATCGCGCAATGCCAAGAGGCTCGCAGTGGGGCCATTTGCGTTTTCATTGGCACGACTCGCCAGTTCACTAAAGGTGTGGAAACGGAGTATCTTGAGTACGATTCCCATCGCGAGATGGCACTTGCACAAATGAGACTCCTGGTGCAAGAAGCACGAAAGCAGTGGCCGTTAAACCGTTGTGCAGCGGTCCATCGTCTCGGTAGAGTCGATATCGCGGAGCCAAGCATCGTTGTTGCCGTGAGCTCTCCGCATCGCAAGGAGGCATTCGAAGCTTGCGAGAGCCTTGTCGATCGAATCAAGAAAGATGTTCCGATTTGGAAGCGGGAGTACTACAAGGACCAGCCCGCTCAGTGGGTTCACCCGACGACGGATGCTTAGCAATTGTAGCGGAGCCGCGCAAGCAGCCCGGTGAGTGGTAATCGCACTGCGCACAGGAAGCCTGCGTTAATACCGCTTTCAATTTCTCTAGCGTAGCTGCGCAAGTAGCCCGGTAACTCTAGCGGTGCCGCGCAAGCGGCCCGGTGTTTGAATTACACGGCTCAAGGCCATCCGAACGTTGAGCCAATTAGGCCCTATGACGTTGTGGGAATTGAATTACGGGCGGAATGGGTAGATATGAATGCATCGAGCGGAGAACACGGAGGAGGGCCGCTGGCACCTTCTCAAGGGTTATTGCGAGGCTTGCGAGATCTTTCGAGGCGATGATGCTTTTCTGGACGCGTGTGCATTCCCCATCGTAAAGCTTCGTCTTGATCGTAGCGTTTGTTCAGCGTCAGAGCGGTTAAGGCTTTGGCCAGTTCGAATCCGAGATAGAACGAGTGTGACACATCCACGTTGCTCGATTCGGGCATTCGAAGCAATTCATCCATCATAAGAAACGGATCGGTGCCTTGGATATGTACCCCCGCGCTCATCAGATGAATCTTTTCCCCATCGTGGCAGATACGATAGTTGTTGTCTTTTATCTGAGCAGCCATGTGCTCGAGCGATTCGGGGGTAGGGGAGACGTTCGAGGGATCACGAAGCATGATCAAGCGTTCTTCGAGATGTTTGGGGGGGAGTCGATGCCGAACGGCGTATTCGACCAACCGGCGGGCCAAGTCGCATTCCTTGACCGACGATTGCGCCCAAGTGATAACCTGTGTCGTTAAGACGCTGTGGATTTGAAGTTCGGCGCAGATCCCAAGCAGAACGGTATTGATGGCCGCCGAGTCGCCATCGGTAAGCTCGGTTACGTTTCCTATTCCCATCATCATGGCTGCTTCGGGGAANAGNTCACGGGTCTCCATGTATCGCTTGAGGGATGCTGCGAATCCAAAACCGATCGGTTCGAGGATAGGATCAAGTCGAATTGCAACTCCACGATCGAGGAGGAACTCAGCGGTACGAACCATCGACCCACGATAATCCTCTGGCGTATCGGGAACGACGACTACTTCTACCCCCCAATCGACGGCTCTCTCGCAATTCGAAGAGTTCACCGACAGGACCAGCGTCGCACCTCCCTTGACTGCGTGTTCGACTTCCCAAGGATCAAACGTATCGATCGATACGGCGATCCCTTCGTCGGTCAGTGCTCTGACATGCTCTGTTACTTCATTCCATCTCATACCTGGTTCGCAACCAAGATCGATACGATTGGCACCCATCGCCGTAAGCCTTTTCGCTTCGGTGATGAGTTGATCGATCGAGAGTCTTGGAGCGTAGTTGATCTCTGCGATGATCTCAATTTGATACTCGCCGTAGTCGGCTGATCGAAATCTTTTTTTTCCGAAGAGAGTGGGCAAATCACGCACATCTTTCGGTCCACATTCAACCGGAATCGCAATAGCCTTGCGTATCTCATCGATATGAGGAAGGAGATATCCAGGGAGTAAGACTTTGGTAGCTTCTGATGGAATTTTCAAATGGCGCATCAACCACTTGGGAGTCATCAATGCGGCGACGGTGATCGGAAGAACGTCGATGCTGTAGAGGAAGCCATGTTGATCAGCGAGTTGATGAACGATCTCTCGAACGGCGCTCTCAGCAAGGCGTCCCGTCACGAAGTGAATCGATTCCGTTGAGTTGGATTGCATCTCTTTAGCGTTGGTTTGCATCGTGTTGCGTTCAAACTTTTTTTAAAACTTCCATGCATCGAGCTTGCTGTGCCCTATTGACCCGTCGGATAGTTTCCGCGAATATGACAGGTGCGAGAAGCACTAATGGAACAAAAGCTTGGATGCGTTTGTTTCGTGGCCGGTGTTTCTCGTTTTTTTTTGCATTGACCGAACCTACATTAGGGTTCGACGTTGCCAAAAAACTTCATCGTTCATAAGCCGCAAACGCTATATGACGTGAAATACATTGTGATCGCCATTGCTCGTTCTAGCAATCCAGCACCATCAACGACGAGCCCGCACCAGACGAATTGATTCATGCACAACGACGAACAAGACCGTAGCGATGAGACTCCTGTGGTCATTCCCGTTTTGCTGGAAGATGCATGGTTCTTGGTCGTTAACAAACCAGTCCACTTGCTCACCCAAGCCCCGGATGGGATTCCAAGCTTGCAAGCTCAACTCCTTGCTCAGTTTTCTCGAGAAGGGGGACCGAAACCATTCATCGGAATACCCCATCGACTCGATCGGATGACAAGTGGCGCAGTGGTGATAGCTCGCAACCAAAGAGCATTGCGAAGACTCTGCGATCAATTCGCCGCACGGACTATCGACAAAATCTATCTCGCATGGGTTCATGGAACACCAAAGCCATCCGATACCTTTGTCGATTCGATGCGCAAGGTCGAGAATGAACCTCGCGCGGAGATTGTCGATCCGAGCGAAGAGGGGAGTCGCACTGCCTCCCTATCGTATCGGATACTCGGTACGCGAACCGGATTGAACGGACAGAGCGAGTCGCTCGTCGAAGTTCAGCTTGGGACAGGTCGCATGCATCAGATACGTTTGCAGTTCGCCAGTCGAGGATACCCCATTCTCGGGGACAGCCTCTATGGAAGTGAGGTTAGTTGGGGGGACAGGCCGGAGTATTTTCGAGAATCGCCGATGGCACTCCACGCTGCTACGTTGTCGTTCGCTCACCCCAAAACGGCAGAGCGGATTCTCGTTCGGGCCCCGGTGCCCGCTGGGTATCCCTGGGGAACGCTAGCCGAAGAATTTTCTTGCGCTCGGGGTGGTGATGGAAATGGAAACTAAGTTTCCGATTGATCGAAAGAAATCCGCGCCGATTAGGGGCGGTTTTCACTTCGAATTCCCATGCTAAGGCTGAACCTTTGGGGATTTTCGTGGTCTTGTATCGTTGGTGTGGCACACTATGACTTGGCTTGGCACACCATGTGCTGTACAGTGTTGACGTGCCAAGGGCATGCCAACTTTACAAGATAGCCATCGGCTTGGATGTTATTCCCTGAAGGAGAAATTGCGACATGGGACATGCAGCAGAGTTTTCGGATACCAGTTTTGACAGCGACGTTTTGAATTCCAAGGAACCAGTCCTCGTGGACTTTTGGGCAACTTGGTGCGGCCCATGTCGCCAAATCGCTCCATTGATCGACGAACTGGCGGTTCAGTACGCAGGGAACGTCAAGATTGGGAAAGTCAACGTGGACGACAATCCAGAGCTTTCGACCAAATACGGGATCAACGCTATCCCAACCTTGCTGTTGTTCAAGGGTGGTGAGATCATCGAGCGATTCCAAGGAATCCCTCCCCGCGCGAAGCTTGAAGCTGCTTTGAATTCCGCCGCTGAGTAGTTTTGATCGCGGTGCACGGTCAGAAGCCAATCAATAACACCGAAGGTTGATCCCTTCGGTGTTTTCGTTTTTGCCCTCGGCTTTTGGTCGTAGAGTTGATTAGTTCTACGTAGCCCGGAACCCCTAATGGATTGGCCAGCGATCGCNAGTCGTAGCTCAGNTTCTTAGCTGGCGATCACGCGGTGCAAGACTTCACCAGCCACATCGGTCAGTCTGAAATTTCGACCGTTGTATGGGTATGTCAATTTCTTGTGATCGATCCCAAGCAGGTGTAGGATCGTAGCGTGCAGATCGTTGAGGTGCACACGATCAACGGCAGCTTTGTAGCCGATTTCGTCAGACTCTCCGTAGGAGATGCCACCTTGCGCGCCGCCTCCGGCGAGCCAAGCGGTGAAGCAATGTGGATTGTGGTCGCGACCAGGTTTGCCACCGAGTTGAGCGATTGGTAAGCGTCCGAATTCGCCGCACCAGATGACAAGGGTATCTTCAAGCATTCCGCGTTGGTGTAGGTCTTCAAGCAACCCTGCAACAGGTCTGTCGGTTTCATCGGCGAATTGCTGGTGATTGCCCGCGATGTCAACGTGACCGTCCCAGGATCGTTCGTTCTCCATTCCACCGGAGTAGATTTGAATGAAGCGAACGCCCCGTTCGAGGAATCTTCTTGCCATCAAGCACTGCCGAGCGACGTGATCGCACTTTGGATCTCCGATCCCATACAGCTTATGGATATGTTCTGGTTCGTCGGAGATATCGATCGTCTCAGGAGCTCGGCTTTGCATTCGGTAAGCCAGTTCAAAGCTTTCGAGTCTAGCCGCAAGCTCGGAATCGGAAGCGTGGGATTCGAGGTGGAGTCGATTGAATTCAGCAAGTGAATCGAGCTGCTGTCGTTGTGTGGATAAAGATAGGTTGGGTGGCAGTTGCAGGTTCTCGATCGCATCGCCGGTGGGTTTTAGGTAGGTCCCTTGGTACACACCGGGCAAGAAACCAGCGGACCAGTTTGCGGCGTGTCCTTTGGGCAATCCGCGACCTTTCGGATCGCTCATCACGACGAAGGCGGGCAAGTCGCTACTTTCGGATCCAAGTCCGTAGGTAACCCAAGAACCTACGCATGGAAAGCCCATACGGGCCATTCCGGTGTTGATTGCAAAGAGAGCAGGGGAGTGGTTATTCGATTCCGTGTATCCGGAGTGAATGAATGCCATTTTGTCGACGTGGTTCCCAAGGTTAGGGAAGATCGAGGAGACCATTTTTCCGCACTGCCCTCGAGGAGTGAACTCGAAAGGAGATTTCATCAAGTTCCCAACGGCATGCTGAAAGAAACCGGTAGTGTTTGAAAACGAAGCATCAAACTCTTTGATCGACTTCCCGTCCGCTTTGATCAACGATGGTTTGTAATCCCACGTATCGACTTGGCTTGGGCCACCGTTGACGAAGATCCAGACGACTCGTTTTGCTTTAGCTGGAAAATGAGGTTCGCGAGGGGCAAGCGGACTCTTGGCCCGGTCCCCTAGTCCATCGGCGCGAGCCATCGTCAGACCGCCATGCTGTTGCAGTAAGGCTTGGAGACCAAGCCAACCGAAACCGCAACCAGCACGCTGCAACCAAGCTCGGCGAGTCTGGGCCCCTAGGATCGCACTGTATGAAACCGAGTGGTTTTGAGTTGTTCTATTCATGGGTTTTGAGATGTCGCTTTGGTCTTCTTTGAACTGAAAATTATCGACGAATCCAATGGCAAGCTTTTCGGTGGCTTAGTCTACATAGAGAAATTCATTAAAGCAGAACAGGACTTGGCATACATCGGCGAAAGCCATTTGTTCTGCATTCGCTGTTGCTGGTTGGTTCGATCGATCGCGAAGTGCATTTTGAAAGAGCGAGTCTGCCAGAGCGCGTTCGCGATCGGATGGTTCGCGGGAAAGAACCCGAAGAAAAACCTCTCGGACACGATCCGGGTTTGCGTAAGTCTGCGAAGCGAGCGCTTCGGCGGCTTGCCTAGCGATCGGATTGTTCATCAAAGCTAGAGCTTGAGGTGCCACCGTGGTGGCTTGTCGTTGCCCGATACTGACGAGATGTTCGGGCCAATCGAAAAGCATCATCATGGGGATCAACTGACTTCGCTTGATGAAGAAGTAGATACTTCGACGTTTCATGTTGTAGTCGAGGGATCCTGGGCCGTACATGGATTTGTCCAGCAAGCCGGAGGTGCTGAGCAAGGCGTCGCGAACCGCTTCGGCTTCGATGCGCCGGGGGCTTCGATGCCAAAGCAGTTTGTTGTCGGGATCGACTTTCGTGCGTGGATCGGCGTGAACGCGATTGCCTTGCATGTAGGTCTGACTGGTAAGTATGGTTCGATGAAGAGACTTGATGCTCCAGTTGTTTTCTACAAGTTGGCTGGCGAGCCATTCGAGAAGTTCTGGGTGGGTTGGTTTCTCGCCCGTGGTACCGAAATCGTTAGGGGTAGAGACTAGTCCTCGTCCGAAGTGATGAAGCCAGATGCGGTTTGCCATCACGCGAGCGGCAAGGGCACCTGCACCGGAGTCCACATCGGTGAGCCAGAGTGCAAGGGCTGCCCGCTGATAGCTTGATTTGGGGTTTGATCGTGATTGATCCCAATGCAAGGCTGGTTCGTTGCGGGTGCGACCGAGGAATACCTCGGGGACGCCGGGGGAGGCGACGGAAACCTTTTGCGCAACATCACCGCGTCGCAGGATATGAGTTTGCGGATAGAAGTGAGGGTAGCCGCGATCGTCGGCATGGTGAGGAAGATGCGGTTCACCTTCCGTAGTCACCAAGACGGTCGCGAGCTGAACCGGTGGGCCTTTACGCACAAGCTCGTCGATGGACTTGTCGAGTTCGTTCCATCGGTTCGAGATGGACTTGTGCCAAGTCATTAGCGGTGGCCATTGTGGGGATTCTTTAAGTGTTGCGACGAGCTGCTCATCGGATTTCCCTTCGGATTCCATTTTGATCTTCTTCGAAAGCTCGGCGATGGCAGCTAACACGTCGGCCGGAGGTTCTTTACCACCGACTTCTACCGGTGGTTGCGTTTGCGAGGAGGCCGAGAAGCGAATACGACCGATGATGTGTTTTGAGTTCGGATGATGGAAGCGTAGAGTTAACCGCAACGTATCGCCGGGTTGCAGTGAGGAGGCAGGGTCGTTGGATGGTTCGGGTAGGAAAACCACTGCGGCTTGGCTTTTGCCTATTTGCCCATCGACTGCCCAGCCTGAAACGAGATCCGAATCGAGGGAGGCGGCGATTGAGAGACTATCTCCATTTTGCTGGTGTGTAGCA
>B570J29622_100109_pt1 | contig 10448 bp, 10 predicted proteins | sample LakMenEpi15Jun10_FD_29622 | JGI IMG/M metagenome (IMG submission 29622) | reverse complement strand
ACATTCCGCAAGCCGATCGACGACAAAGCCCTTTCCAATCGCTCCAAAATCAAACCGGACCCCAGGGATACTAAAGCGAACCCGGCGTTCTCGAAGGTCGAATTGTAATTTGTCCCATCCACTGGCCTTTCGCGCCTTCTGCCAAGCCTCCTCGGATGCCTCCCGCTTGCTACGTCGTATGCGCGCTAGTGCCCCTAGGGATGCGTCGAAAGCCCCGTGGCTCCATCGATTCCAGGAATCGCATAGTTCGAGCACCTGCCACAACTCGGCAGATGGCGAATGCCACTGACCATCATCAGCCTTCGCACAAAACTGATTGACTTCACTGTCTTGCTGATAATCACTAAGCACTTCAACCCATCGGTCCGTGAGTTGATCGAGAGTCTCGCCTATGACTTCCATCGATGCAGATTGATCGGCCGTTCGAGTCGCTTTCGATTCCTTCGGTAATCCGATCCAGCGAATCGAAATCTCCGAACCCATCGTCGCGATCCTCAGAGAATATCCTTCTTTATCTTCGCGCATCAGGGTATGGGTGGAATTCAAAAAGCTATTCAAACAATTGAGTTAACGTAACGAGACGTCACAGTGGTCATAGCAGTGGTCTTCGCTTGGGCCATAGCTGTGGTGGTCGCTGTGGATCATGGCAAGTTCGGATCGCCGAAGCGTCGACGGGGTGAATCAACCGGTTCTGGATCAAGATTCCTAACATCCACGGCGTCGATCGTATCCCCGAAGGAATTAGTGTTCCCGTAAGAATTTGAATTCCCAAAGGGATCCGTCTGGTTGAAAGGGGCACCGGGCCAACCCATCGGCGATGTTCCTCGAAATACCCCATCTTGCCCCACAACAATCCACTTAGATTGCAATCGTTGAGCTGCATTGATTGCAAAAATCGCAATGCCGAAGAATACTCCCAGCAGATCGAGTTGGATCAACGAATAGAGAATCCAAATGCCGGCGATCCACTGTCCNACGCGCGATGAGATCTCGATTGCATTCTGGCGACTAAATCGGAAACACAGCAAGCTTCGAAAGATCCGTCCGCCGTCTAATGGAAAAGCAGGGATCAAATTGAAAAAAGCCAATAACAAATTCGCCACCAGTAATTGCTTAGCCCATGTCCATTCCGGAAGCTGTTTGAAGTCGATCCAAGGAAAATCGCCCCAAGCGAAATCCATTCGAAAAACCGCCGCGATCGAGACTCCTGCCCAAAGTAAAAATGCGATCAAGAAATTCACTGCCGGCCCGGCTGCCGCAATCCAACCATCAGGCCAGGGATCGAGTTGTCCACCTTCAATGCGAGCAACCCCACCGATAGGCAACAACGTGATATCCAACGTCTTGCGCCCAAAGCTTCGCGCTGCAAGCGCATGCCCAAGTTCATGTAGGAATACGCAAGCGAATACGGCAAACACAAAGCCTAGCAAGGCCAAGGCACGGGTCAGACCGTTGGGCAATTGCGTCATGAAGATCAAAATCGCCAAGATCCAGAAAGACCAATGGATGAAGATCTTCGTTCCGTAGAGACTACCGAGGTAAAGCGTTTTAAACATAGATGTTATTGTAGCCTGAACCTTTGAATACGGTTATTGCCCGAGTCGACAACATAGACCCTCTCCTTCGAATCCGTAGCAACGCCCCAAGGCTGATTTAGCTGACCGATTTGACTTCCCGCACTTCCCCATTGCCATAAGACTTTTCCTTCGCGGTCCCAACACTGGACCCGATGATTCCCAAATTCACTCACCAGCAGACGATGCTCCGAGATCAAGCACAAACCGTAAGGAAAGCGCAGTTGTCCCGGCTCTACGCCAGGGACTCCTAGAATTCGAACCAATCGCGGTCGCTTCTCTCGCCAATCGACGACTTGAATGCGATGATTGCAAGCGTCTGCGATCCAAAGCAGTCCTTGGTCATCGACCGCAAGCGTTTGCGGTCGGCTGAATTGCAAAGGGCCATCGCCATGCTCACCGAAGCGATCGATGTATTCTCCCGTTGCAGAATATTTGTAAAGCCGATCAAACTCACCGTACTCGCTGAGATAAAGAGTCCCATCCGGGGCTCTTACCGCATCTGTGACCCACCCGAACTCTCCCGGTTCTTGACCGTTCACGCCTCCGATCGTCCGTTCCGATTGAAGCGAACCATCGGTGGAATAAAACAGGAACTGAAAGTAATGCGTGTCGGCGACCAATAGATTGTCGGTAGAAGCATCGAAAGTTGCCCCGGTCGGCTTGCCGTTGTTCCCTTGCGGTGTTTTCCATCCCCGAAGGAACTTGCCAGCGGTATCGAAAACTTGGACCCTCGAGGTCTTGTCTATCGTATAAATCTCATCGGCTGGACTGATCGCAACAACGCGTGGTTTTTGAAACCGTCCGTCAGCCAGACCACGTTGCCCAATCACCAGATCCGCCGCCGAAGCAGCATCGCTTTGAGGATTGAGCGTGCGAGAGGTGCAGCCTTGGAAGATTGGCAGGTGGGAAGCCAATACTCCCGCGCAGGGGAGAGTCCCCACGGAACGGAGGAAATCGCGTCGATCAGAACGATTTGAAGCGGAATTGCTCATAACAGGCTTCATCATACGGGTAGGGGAAGCGATGGGCTAGAGTTAGATGTCGGGAGTGGTAGAGCAGGAGGTAAAACGGGAAAAATCGTCATCCTACGAGGCAGTATCAGCTCGGCGGGTAGTATTGAGGCTTGATTCATCCCCGGAGCATGGATTAGAATCTGGCGGAAATCGAGAGATTGGCGAGCGAACCGAACCTTATTGAAAAAGAGTTTTTGGGAGGTAAGCCATCGAAAACGATTCGGAGGATAGCCGAATGGTTAGGAACCTGATTCGAAATCAGGCGCCGGGTAACCGGTTGAGGGTTCGAATCCCTTGTCCTCCGCTACAGCAACAATGCTTTCTAGGGGCGTCTTGCCTCAATGGCAGCCCGAAGTGTCAACGAGGGCCCACCGCAATGGTAATCCGACGTGTCAACGAAGGAGCACCCGAGTTGTCTCTGTCATGAGTGGCTCCATTCGGGCGTTGGTTTTCAACACGAACGTGGTTCTAAAATCGGGGTCCACTTCAGAGGGTCCTGCGCGGTTTTCTTTTTGTGTTGTAGGGTTTAATCGGATTGCAACCTCAAAGAATTTTTAGCCCGGTCGCAATTGCTCAAGTTCCATCTAGTAGGTAAAGCACCTTATCCGATTTCCAGAGTGTAAGGAATTTCGGTATAAGATGCCTCTGAAGTTCCGCGTACGGCTCTGCGCGAACGTGTTACTCAAACACTTTGGCCGATGGGTCGCCCCCTTAACGTCATAGAGAGAATCCAGATGAGAGTTTTTTTAACAGCATGCGTCGCAATCGCAATAATGACGAGCGGATCCATGGCCGATGAGCCAGCGACCAAGAAGCTCACTCCGAAAGGACAACAACTTCTGGGGAATCTCGGTCTTGGAGGGCTTCAGCCAATCGAGAAAAAGGAAACAACGAAAGTACGCGGAACCGGGGGGAGTGCTGCGACCCGTGGGCACAGCTTCATTGCCGGTATGTTACTCGATGGCAATTCGAAGAGTTACGTCTACGGTGTGGATACAAACATGGGCTTTGCTAATCTGGAACAATGCGGAATCGTCAATGCCATTGACCCTTTCCACGTGCAGAAATCGAGTCTCGGCTTGCAATTAGAAGTCGAGAACTCGTTCAAAGGTGCGATTATCGGCGTAGCTGGTGGAACAGCGACCTCCTATTTCAGATAGAGAAATTCAAACAGGCTGGTCATCGAAATGACCAGCCTGTGAGTATTCGGGTGGTTTGGCAGGTAGAAATTAAGGAAGAGTAAAGTTACCTGCGAAACCGGAGGAACCCGCTGCTTGGCCTGTACCAAACAGCAAGCCGGCCGAGAAACTCGCTGTGAAATTTCCGATCGAAATATCGAATTGAGAAATGCCCACCCCGGTTTCAACGGCGGCCGTGGAACGAGACCCCGCTCCGGCATTTTCATCAGTTGATCGGGCAAAGTTGTTTGTGCTGAAATTGAACTGCGAGCCAGTTGCCGGATCGTAAATGACTGCCATAAAAGTACTTAGCCCCGTTGAATACGCGGAACTGCTAGCACCACGGACTTGACTGGCGGATTGCTCGCTGATCGGCTTGAGCCCGCCGAGACCGAGAGCTTTTAGATTGATCGGTTCAGCAGCGATCACATGCCCAGACCACAGCATACACAGGGCCAGAAGGATCTTTCTCATTTAAAACTCCAAAGTAATTACNTGCGAATAAAAAAAGGATCAGGTACGAAACATTCCGTAGGCTGTCGAACTAAATCTATTTTGTACNGATGCACAATCAAGGCTGGAGAGTGCCAAAGGGAGATGTTTTTACTCAAATAATGAATAGAAAAAGGCTGGCGTAATCAACACCAGCCTTTTCTTAAATTGATCAAGTGACCAATCAATCCAGCCTGATCGCGTGGTTACGCAATTATGGCAAGTTGAAGGTGATTGCAAAGTTCGATGCGCCAGCCGATTGGCCGGTTCCGAACAAAATACCAGCGGTGAAGCTAGCGCTGAATGTTCCGATGTTGATGTCGAATGCCGAAATACCAGCACCCGTTTCAACGCCCGAGGTAGCAACCGATGCTGAACCAGCGTTCTCGTCGTTAGACGTCGAGAAGTTGTTGGTTGCAAAGTTGAATTGGGAGGAGGTTTGTGGGTCGTAAACGATTGCAGTCAATGCACTGAGGCCAGTGGAGTTAGCCGATGCGCTCAAACCACGAACTTCATTGCCAACTTCTTCGCTAACTGTTTGCAAAGAATCCAGACCCAAATCGCTCAGGTCAGAAGGCTCACCAGCGATGGCAACATTGCCAACCAACAATCCAAGAACCAAGAATAACTTCTTCATAGAAGATCCCCTACAGCCACTATGATTAAAATTTCTCGACGAAGGCTGCGTAGCGCCGAACGAAATCCGAAAACACAACATGGGTAGAGTTTACTCAAACTCCAGCTCGTGGGGATAAAAATACGAGTTTTCTAGCGGATTTCACTAGNTAAAAANCCTTATAACGTTTCGCTAATTCTGGCGACGCCACCCACTCGAGGCTAGTGAAAATTCAGTAGCTAAGACTAGCGCTGACGAAAAAACCTAGCAAAACCAAGTCTTCTGGGTTTGCATTCGCGCGGGAAATAATGGCCCCGCCAAACTGACTACCGTCGATTTCGCCCGACAGCGTGGCTGCCGACTGACTCTGAACCCCGATACGACCAGTCTGCCAGTATTGCCCCTCGAAACCGCTCCTGAAGTGCAAGGATGCCGGACTGCAATCTAACCAAGTAATAGGACAGCGGTAGTCCAGGCCAACTTGGAGCATTCCAATACCGATCATCCCGTCCCAGTCCGCGATGGCCTCATCTCGGGAATAGGCGGAGCTGAACTTATCTACACCTGGAATTGCATTCGCCAGTGTAATGGCTTGGACCTTCGATTGCGCTTGCAATGCCGAACCTTGGCATTTCCAGAATAATGACCACGGGTGATAGCATCCTGGCGCCAAGTCCTCTTTGCAGAAAATAGGAAGCCATCCACCGATGGATGCCACACCGCCCCAACCCTCTAACTCGCAATTGGTAGCGGAGGAACCCAGAAGGTTAACTCCACCGAGTTTTCCGGAACCTTGCAACAATCCGGATCGATCCAGACTTGCATAACGCGCCCCTAAGGTGGTTTCTAGCCAAGTCTGGTGGATACAAAACCGTTGTAAGAATTCGACATCGATGCTGTGAGCGCGCAGCATGTTGCTGTCATAAAACGCGAATGTATTCCACGGCACAAAATTCGGACTTGGTTCGTAAAAGGAGTTTTCAAAAGCCCAATAAGTAAGCCGAAATCCAACTGCTCCATTTTGCAAACCTAGCCAAGTTCTATAGCCGGCTCCAAACCCATCCTCGGGTGATTTCTGTAAGGAATGATCCTTCAACAAATCCGTCGCCACAACAGAACGCAAACTATCGGTCTGTATTGAGAGAAAGCTACCTTCAAAACCTGCAACACATCCTGACTGGCAGAAGCTCCTCCAGGATCCATGTATCCAGCTTTCGTCCTCGACCGCTGGTCCAAGGCTGTCTGCAATTACCAACTCGGAGGAGGATTCCTGGGGCTCGGTCTGCCCCATTTCTTGCGACTGCTGAGCAGATCCGACTATTTGCTCAGGTNGTTGCCTGTTCACCGGACTCGTTCCGTAAGGAATGACGTTTCCAGCGCCAGTTTCCTTGGCGGGATCATTGTAACCATATGCAGAAGGCTGCGAGTTATTATAGACAAGTGGAGGGGGTAACTCATCCGCTTGAGGTTGCTGCGAAATAACGTATGGATTTTGTGCGGGTTGCGGCGCAAGAAAAGCGTTCGGTGAGGCCACAGTCGATTGATAGGCAGACGCGGGATAGTCCGTCTGATAAGGATACTGACCCGTTTGTCCGTATCCTGCCGATGCCGAAACCGCGCCGATCCATAGAAGTGCGAGGAACTTGATACGAAGTCGTCGTTGTCGATGCTTCAGTAGGACTTGGGTTACGTTGTGCATGTTGATGTTCCTCTAGGGGCGACCAGTGAGGTTATTTCGAAGGTAGTATTGGTTGGAAATGCCAACTGACTTTTCCTCATCGGTCAGCGCCATCGGTGGATTTTTGGGGGGCTGAGTCTTCGGCTTAACCACAACTAAAACTGCGTTCTTCTGCCATTGCTGTGCGAATTCCTCGATAGGGACTCGCATCCTTCCGACCGCCGGATCGGCCAGATATACGAATTTATCATCAGCTCCTCGGACGACGACGAAATGGTCATAGTCGTTAACCGTAATACCTACGATCAAGGGAACTTTGATATCGGCGAGTTTATCAACGGTCAATTTCCCAAGCACAGTGGTGTAGCCAAAGCGATCGCAGACTCGTTTGAGATCAGTCAGGGTCAAACCGTTTTTTATGCGCTCCTCAAGTTCAGCTTTCGATAGTGTCGTTGCAATCGCGATGAGCAAAGCCGTCTCGTCCGTTTTCTCACCCCAAAATTTGTTTAGGACCGTCGCTAGCGCAGCGGCCCCACAGGAGAAGTCTCGCTGTTGCAAAATTACGCCAGCAGTCCGGATCTCTTTCGCATTCCGAACGTAAACGGAAAACTGTCTGGTTTGGTCCCATATTGGAACCAACGAGCGCTCATCAGGTTCATTGTTGGGAAGCGATTTGGCATCTTGCCCGTAGCACGAGGAGAATGGGGAGCACAGCACCAGCCACCCAAAACCCAAAAGCCAACTGGCCGGGAGGAACGGTGTTGTGTCTCCACGTTTTTTATTGGTACTGCGCATCAGTAGGTCCACTTCACTCCAAAGTTCGTATCGGGTGCTGCATCCGTGATACCCATCGCAATAAATGGTTCGGTCGTTCGCCGACGACCTTTGGATTGACCGACAAGCGAGGGCCCTTTGCTCAGAATCGTCGCCGCAAGACGCACAGTCAAAGGCTCCCGGGCGCTTCCAGGTAATAGCTGCCTGCCGACCTCCAACTCGCTGATGTATGCACCATTGAACGAACTGGAAACCGTCACCCGAGAGTTGATTGCGTAGCCAACACCAAACCGATAAGAAAAGATATTGCCTGGTTGAAGATCCAAATTATTGATCGTCGACTCGAACGTATTCACATAGTTCAGTCCAACGTAGGCTGCTATCGGGTCGATCGTTTTGATAAACACCATACCACCAGATAACGTCCAGTACCCCGAGCCTAACGCAACACCGGGAACTTGCTGGATACTCGATAGCTGAGCAAGCCCCGTAGGGGCAGAAGCGGAGAGATTTCCAAGTATCGTGAATTTTTCCGGTTGCGGTTTCCGCAAAACACGTGTGCACCCAAAAGTTAAATCCCCAATACCTATCCCGTCGCTCGAATCCGCCGTGTTGGCGATGGAGATTTGCTGCAAGTTATATCCAAATGGTAGAGACACAAAAGCTTGCGTGTCATTCCGGCAACCAACCCGAAACTCGATCGGCACCGACGCCGTACGTGTGAGTGTTTTCAGTGAAGTTACCAAAGTGTTGTCGTTGACATTGATTCCAATAGCAGTCGTTTGCGAGTTGGTTGTATAACTAACCCCATATTCAAACTGATACTCACCTGGATCCAACAATACTGACGTGTCCCTAAGGAACTGCGGTTGCGGTCGCGGCGGAGGAACACCTATGGCTTCAGGCTGCTTGGCACCCCCAGTCCCACCACCAGTCCCACCACCAGTCCCACCGCCACCCGAACTTGATGTGTCTTGATCGGACTCCCAAAGATCACTGTCTTCATAGGACTCCGAGTCGATCGATTTCTCGGTGTAGTTGACCAATGTAATCTCTGCACGTTCATTTCTCGTAATCGGTGAGATCGACGCTAAAGGATGAATCAGATCCGCTGTATCTTCCATTACCCCAGCAGTGATGCACCGACTACCATCCCAACCAAGAATCAAGCCATCCCCCCTGAGCCACTGGGGACCTTCAACCTTTCGTTCTACCTCCAACCTCGCTATCTCTGGTGGAACAACTCGTTGAACGGTCCCGTCACAACTCGATGAACCGGTCGATTGGGTAGGGGATGTCAAAAAAGGTGGTAGGGCGACTAACCCGCTCGGCCGAGATTCACGGTCGCCATTCTGCTCTGGAACAACAAGCTCATCAGGGACGGCAGCTCATCAGGGACGGCACGCTCATCAGGGACGGCACGAACAACGGAGAATTCGGTCTTGCTCTGGCTTTCCTCAGCCTGGACTGCCATCTGTTTTGGTGGCTCGGCTTGAGCCAAAGAACGGGCGCGTAACACCAATAACGCTCTCCTCGCACCGGATCCATCCTCGGATCGCTCCCTGGCCCTTTGAGAATGAGTCCACCGACCCGGAATTTCCGCCTCCAGCGGCACTAGTTCCATTTCATCTACTAGATCGAGAGAGTCGTTCGGATCACCCTGTATATCCCAAAACGAGACAAAAACTGCACTTCCTAGTGTTGCCAACGCAAAGCACAAGGCTGTTGCATGTAGCCAGGTTTGCAGAGTTTGGCTTTTCATCACTACTCTTCTCTTCCTGAACCAATCCAATAGCAACCCAAATGATCCAGGCAAAAAGCCACTGTCACAGATCTCTTCGACCCATGGCAGCCTTGAGGATTAAGTAAACTTTGCGGATCGTGAGGATTGTGCGTGCTGTTGCGCTTTCGGTTCACCAAACCATCCGCGGAATCCACGAAATACGAATTCCCCTATTCTTGAATAATTCGGAAATAAATTGCTAAAAAACTTGACTCGATCATCATAGAAACCTAATCATATGTATCGCTCGCAGGTTAACAGTTTTGCCAACCCACAATTGCAGATGGTGCTACTTATGTCCCGCCCAAATCCCACTATCAAAAGTTGGTTTAAATCCACCGGTCTCTTGTTATGCATGTCGGCTTCCGGCGCCGCTCTAGCCACCGAACCAGTCGAAACCCACCCAGGCTTCCTATCAGAAATAGGTCTTGCCAACCTCGAAGTGATCGGCGAATCACAAGCTTCAGAAGTAAGGGGACTAGGAGTTGGGGCTTCCGGTACATCCATCCTGATAGGCTCCTTGGTCGATCCCTCTACCGGAAGCACGGCTAACTTCTTCCAAATCCAATCAAGCGGTGCCAACGGCGCAACTGCCTCTTACTCGAACAACATCAATGCTAGCTTTGACTGGACCGTCAACGGAATCTTCCAACGCTTCCAAGCCGAAATCGGCGGATTCGGAATCGGTTTCGCCCGATAGACCATCGCCCGCATTTTATAAAACCTAACCAGCTTTCAAGCCAACCTTGCGGTAAGTTCTCAGCAACTGCTAGAGTCAACTCCAATTGACCGGAATAGAAATTCTCCTCAACGGGAATAAGTTCTCGATGTCCAATTGGCAAGGATTGGGGTTTTGGCGGTTTCACCCAGGCGAGTATCCAGAGAAGGCAATATAGTAAACTATGAGGCTGCTAACGCAGTCCGAGTAGCTCAGGCTGATGCTACGTCTGCTAAATCGCAATCTGACACCCCAAAAACAGCCCTATTTCATACGATTACCAGCATCGTAGTCATCTTCGCAAGNATAGGCTTTCTCTCCTATCTACTCGCAACTCGAAATGCCGGGACAACCAAGCATATCGAACGAAAAACGAGGAGAACGAACGATCCGGTACTGCTCGTCCCACCACCCGAGAGAAAACCCAAGCTGTTGCACACGGCTACCGAAAGTCTCTTTGCGAATAACAGAAATCTCGGACCTGTGCAACTTGCAAGCGGTGTGGTTCAGGAACCAGGTCAAAGCGATCCGGACAAGCCCCCACCAATCGCACCTTCGAAAAAGCCTCCCAGCCCGCCTCCCGCAGTAAAACCCCCGGTTCCAAATCCCGATGTGCCCC
>B570J29622_100099_pt1 | contig 10596 bp, 8 predicted proteins | sample LakMenEpi15Jun10_FD_29622 | JGI IMG/M metagenome (IMG submission 29622) | reverse complement strand
GGTTTGCTCCCGCAACACCATTGAGCTTGAGCAGACCCAATTCCGAATTCGCCGCTCGTCAGCGATCCACCAACAAGCAAAGCGAGGGACATGAGCAACTGGGACCTTAGAGCCCGGCGAGCTGCTTTTGACTTGCCCGATTGGGCTTTCGATTGGTGAATGTGGGTCATGGGTGGTTCCGGATCGTAGAAATGGGTGGCAGAAAGGTGCTCGCGAGGGTACCTTGGTTCTGTCCACCTCCTATGAGATGCTACATCCCACAGATGGGTCAATTAGAACTTTAGTATATTTCGCAACCAAAAAAAAGAATCCGAAAAACAGGTTCGGGTTCTTTCGATCTTAACGATTGCAACGGGGAGCCGATGGGCAAGTCAGAGCGGGGGAGTACACGTCGATCGCGAGCTGTGGGAGAGGGTTCGAGAGGGAACATAGTACCGCCGTTCGCTTCGAGCGACTGGAACCGCTGGCCCTATCGCATCGGTTGCCCGGTCTGGGGCTGTCGCCATTGGGGCGGAGCGGTTTATCCGAAAGGGAGCCCGTCGAGTGAAGGATTGGCTTGGTATTCTCGCATGTTTCCAACGGTGGAAGGAAACAGCACTTTCTATTCGGTGCCCCCAGCCGAGAGCTTTTTGAAGTGGAGCGAGCAAGCAGCTTCTGGGTTTCGGTTTTGTTTTAAGTTCCCTCGCGCGATCTCGCACGAGCATCAGTTGGTCGGCTGCGAAGGGATGCTCAAGGAGTGGATTGAGCGGTTGGACATTCTTGCCAGCAACGATCGACTTGGGCCTACCTTCTTACAACTCGGCCCGTCGTTTTCTTTTGCGCAATTCCCGCAGCTTGCCCATTTCCTCAAGCAGCTACCATCGCAGTGGCCATGGGCTTTGGAAGTTCGGCATCGCGATTGGTTTGATGAGGGGGATAAAGAATCGCGTCTGGAGGATTTATTACGAAGTCTCTCGATCGACCGAGTGATCTTCGATTCGCGTCCTCTCAATTCGCTCGAAGCGAGCGATGCGAGTGAATCCGCTTCACAAGTTCGAAAGCCCAAAGTACCGCTTCGCACCACTGTGACGGGTCGTCGCCCAATGGTTCGCTTGATCGGTCGCAACGATGTTCAAGAAGTCTCCGAGTATTGGGACGAGTGGGCGCAAACGTTGTGCGATTGGATTATCCAAGGACTCGAGCCATGGATCTTTACGCATGCTCCCGATGACACCTACGCACCGAGCCTTGTCGTAGATCTTCACTCTCGCTTGCAACGCAAGCTTGAAGAACGCGAAGCAAGTATCCGACTCGAGTCGCTACCTACCCTTGAGAGTTACACCCTAGCCGCAAGCGAAAGGAGTGCGATCGACGCTCAGTCCGTGCAAGAAAGTAAACTGGGCCAGGATGGTAAGCCATTGCAAGAAGGTAAATGGGTACAAGGGGATTTGTTCTAAGAATTTCAACGAATTCTTCTCCGTAAAAATTGGCTCGATGAGAATTGTCTCAATGAGAATTATCGCGTTCAGCGAGATCTTTGATGTGCGCCAATACACGTTGATGGATGCGATGGATCAGCATGTCGGTCCAGAGCGTCCAGTAGAATTGCGGGAAGATCTCGTATTCGTACCAAGTGCGACCTTCCAAACGTGTACGTCCGTTCCCGAGATCGACCAAACGGAATTCCCCTCGTTTGCTTCGAAGATACCCGTCTAGGTGAGGAGGGTGGACGTGGCGATAGGGGCTCAGTTCGTGCATCGGCGAAGGTTGTGATTGAACGTCGAAAGCTAGACGTGTGGGGGGCTCCCAAGCCGTGATGGGTTCGACGAAGGGCCCGGTTGAGAATTCGCAATAGCGAACGGCCCCAACGCCGGACCCTTGGATCGTTGCCCGTTTTGGAAAAGCGATACCAAGTTGGAAGTACCAATTTGAAGGAGGAGGCAGATCAGAGAAACCGACCACGTGCGGCCAGACTTGGTCGGGACTCGCGTTGATTTCGGTAGTCGTCAGGACTTCGTAAAGAGGAACCGTCCGAATTCGGCTTTCGGCTCCTGCAAGGACCGGCAGCAAGCTTATCGGGATGAGAATCATGATCGATTGTTGTGGGTCAATCGCTGCGATCATGAAACCGATCAATGCACCTAGGATCGCCATTCCACCGGCGATCGGCAGCAGCATTGCCAAGCAGATCACTCCTTCGAAGGCGAAGAGAAGTAGGATCATGCCGCTGAGCAGGATCGAGAGTTCTGCGACGAGAATACTCGATTTCCAGGACCTCAAGTGGGGTCGATTGTACAGGAACGAGCTTGTTGCTCCCATGATGATGGGTGTTCCCATGAACAAAGCGGCTCCGTAGTCTGCGATCAAGTAAACGCTGAAAGAGACCATGGCAATGCAGATCAAAGCGGCGATTGCGATCCCGAACAAGGCAGATCGCAGTCCATGTCCGATCAAAGTATCCGGCGCATCTTTTGCGATGCGAAACCGTTCTTGGTCGGCGCGTTGGACTCGCGGCAACAAGGATAGGATCAGCATCAAAGCGAAGTTCGCGAACGGAACAAATACCCACAGACCGAACCAAGCGTTTTTACCGGCATCGACCGCACGGCGAACACTCATCGAAACAGCGATCCACAGAAAAGGTAGCGACCACACAATGATGACCCACATCATCCAATCGGGAGCAGGTGGAGCAAAGTACTTCTGCCTGACACTCATCAGTGGATTGAGGAAATCATAGGGGGCATAACTCCGGCCGGTGTTCACGTAGATGAACCAGAATTCGCATAGGTACTTGAAGATCATCAGCGCGAAGCCGGAAGTAGCGTAGGCGAGTTGGCTGACTGGGAGTTGAAGCCCGAACCAGAGTTTCATTAGCGTCACAAACGAGAAGTTCGCGAAGGGTTGATCTGGGGTGGGTGCCGAGGGATTTGCTGTGTTCATGGCCGATCAACTCCTTCTCTAGTCGTTTCCGTGCTCTTGCTCTTTCGTGGTGGATTGTTCGTTTTGTTTGGAGAGTTTGGTCGTAGGGGTTTATCTTGAGCATCAACTGGTGTTAAAGGACCAGACATCGGTGGGGTCTCAAAGAACGAACCTTCGTCGATCATCCGCGGGTCACNGGTNCGGGTGAGTTCATCAAGCAATCGTTGTTCGAGGCCTTGGCGGACAGAGTGATACTCCGGATCTGCGGCAAGGTTTTTCATCTGATGCGGATCGACACGTAGGTCGAAAAGTTCTTCACGCGGTCTGCGTCCATAAGCATGTTGAAAGAAAGGTTGCCATTGAGGGTCATTGCGATGTTCGACCAACCAAGCTTTCGTTGGGCCAGCATCTTCGTCGGGTAGCGTTGCGCGGGTGTTCTCACGCACTTGCTGATAGCTCGGGGGAGTAGAGTCCATCAATCCGTACGGATCGCCAAGCGGCCAGCGGTCGGNTCGAAAGTTAATGATGTAGAGAAACTCATCTGTACGGATTGCCCGTTGCGGATAGGGAGTAAAATCAGCACGCGCATTNTCGACATGACGTTCCCTGCCGAGGAAGACTGCATCGCGGTTCGGATCAAGTTTGCCACTGTCGTTTTTTTGGAGCATAGGCAGCAGACTTTTTCCAGTCATCGTCTGTGGGACTGCAAGCCCTGCGGTTTCTAGAATTGTCGGAGCGATATCGGTGAGGCTGACAAGATCATCGATGACACGATAAGACCCTTTGGCGAGGTCCGGCGAGTGCTGTGACGAACTCTGCGGTGAAGTTTGTGCTGAAGTTTGTAGCGGTTTGTTGGGGATACCAGGGCCTGCAATCATCAAGCTTACTTCAGTACCGAAACCATAGAGGTTGCATTTGCCGTGAGGGAAACCTGGTGGACCGTGATCTCCACTGATGATGATCATTGTCGATTCGGTAAGCTGCTGCGATTCGAGTTCATCGAGCAGTCGCCCAACGGCGGCATCCCAAGCGGCGATTTCTCCAAAGTAATCTGCAAGGTCCTGGCGGACGGTCGGCACATCGGGCAAGAACGGGGGGAGTTTCCCTTGAAATTGCTTCGGATCGAATCCCCACAGGCTCTCGCCCGAGCCTTCGATCCATTGGCGATGCGTATTGGTTGGTCCGAACCAATAACAGAATGGTCGGCCCTCGGGTCGTGCTTTTAAAAAGTCCTTGAAGTTCGATTCGACACCGTCGAGCAGTTCCGTTTTGGCTGCTTCGACCGAGCTTCCTTCGCGAACCGCTTGGGTGACATTCTCGGAGAAGTCATTGAATTTGCGTCCGGACTTTTCATAAGCGAATTTTCCCGCGCCGTAGGGAGCNTCACCCGGCGATCCAGGGCTCCAAACTTTGAACGTCTCACCGATGTGATATCCAGCTTGATCGAGCAACAGCGGGAAAGCGGGAATCGTCGGATCCCATACGGCACCTTGGAGAATCGAGCCGCGACCGGTGCGCCAAAAGTGTTGTCCAGAGAGCAGAGCGCTACGGCAAGGTGTGCAGCTCGGAGCCGACACAAACGCATGTCGAAACAGTACCCCGCGTTGGGCGATACGATCGATGTTGGGGGTGCGAACCAGCGATAACAACGGATCGGGATCGATAGCAGCATAAGCGCTGGCAAATCGTCCCCAGTCATCTGCGAANAGAATCAGGAAGTTGGGTCGAGCCGACTGTGTTGCTACTGCGTTATCGTCTGTAGCATTNCCCTGTACGGGTTTATCGGCTTTTGCAATTTGTCCAAGTTGCGTACTGCCAATGAGAATCGACCCAGCATCTGCAATGATTCCAACCCAAGCGATGAGCATCAGCGCGAAGAAGGGAATCCGCATCGTGAGTCTCTTGCGAGCGAGGATCAAGCTACATAGCGGCCCGTTGATTTGGGAGAGGATGTCGGGCATGCGTGTGACACCATTAGTTTAAATAAATCGTTGGAATTCAGTGTTATAGACTTCTCTAGCCGACAGCGGGCTGTTGTTGGGTAGCGCAGTGGAATGCACCGAGTCCCCAGATAAAATCCGATGCGTCGATTGGGATGATATCGCGATCGGGATAGTGTTCGCGGAGAATACTGACTGCTGCATCATCGGTTATCCGGTATCCGAATTGCGGAACGATGACGATACCGTTTGCCAAGTAGTAATTGCAGTAGCTTTCCGGCAACCGATTGCCTTGTGCAAGCCTTGGTGGAGGCGTTTGCAGGGGGATGATTTCCAATGGGCGATCGTCCGCATCGGTCATCTCATGAAGCGCTTGAAATTGCTTCGCAAGATGTGGGGCGTTCGAATCGTCGGCGGTGGAAGCGATTGCGGCGAGGACGACACCCGGACGGGTGAAGCGGACGAGTTGATCGATATGGCTATCGGTATCGTCACCGGCGAGTTCGCCACCGTCTACCCATAGTACCTTGCGAACACCTAGCATCCTTTTGAATTCGGCTTCGATATCTTTTCGGGACCAGTTTGGGTTTCGGGTACCGGTGTAGACGGCGCTGCTGGTTGTCAGCAGTGTTCCTTGGCCATCGGTTTCGAGCGCACCACCTTCGCAAGTCAATCGTGAGCGGAAGGCTTCGATGGGCCGTGTTGAAGTACCATTTCCGGTGGTATCCGACCAGCGACCTTGGGAATCGAGTCCTTGACATATTTCACTTGAAGCATTCGCATCGCTATCGTGAGGGTATTTATTCCCCCAGGCGTTGAAGATCCATTGGACGGCGCCGAGTCGACGTTCGGTGGGGTGCAGCAAGAAAGTCGGGCCGTAGTCTCGGATCCAAACATCGTTAGTTGCGATGGGGTGGACCGTCACATTGGGGATCTCTTCAAGGGCTTTGCGAGCGAGCGAAAGCGATTCGCTTGGACCACCCAGGACGTGTACATGTTCGACTTCGGCAAGCGTTCGGATGACTTGCTCAGTCACGGGTGGGATGCAATGGAATCGTCCAGGCCAAGTTGATTGATTATGTGGCCAGGAGATCCAAGTCGCTTCGTGGCGTTCCCATTCAGCGACCCAAGTGAAGCCGAGTTCGGCAGGTGATTTTATGCTCATGAATCCAACCATCGTTTGGTAAGGTCGCCGTAGGCATCGATCCGTCGGTCGCGGAGGAATGGCCAATAGGTACGTTGTGTGTTGATGAAATCCAAGTCGCATCGGACCATAACAAGCTCTTCGCTATCGTGGCTTGCGCGATGCAAGAGGTTTCCGGCGGGGTCGTATGCGAACGATCCCCCCCAGAATTCGATATTCTCTTCGACGCCGACGCGATTGGCAGCAGCGACGTAGAGTCCGTTGGCAATCGCGTGCGATCGCATCATCGTTTCCCAAGCTTCGTGTTGGCTCTTTCCAACGGTTGGTTTGTCTTGAGCAAGCCAACCGATAGCGGTTGGGTAGAGCAAGATCTCAGCGCCGCGGAGAGCGAATAACCGTGCGGCTTCTGGGTACCATTGATCCCAGCAAACACCCACACCGAGTACAGCGTGTTTGGTTTTCGCAACGGTGAATCCGGTGTCGCCAGGAGTGAAATAAAATTTCTCGTAGTAATGGGGGTCATCCGGAATATGCATCTTGCGATAGAACCCGACTTGCGTCCCATCGGTATCGAAGACCAGTGCGGTGTTGTGGTACAAACCATGTGCGCGACGTTCGAAGACCGAGCCGGTCACGACCACCGAGCATTGCTTGGCTACCTTGCTCATCGCTTCGCTGCTTGGGCCTGGAATGGGCTCAGCCCAAGCGAATCGATCATGGTCTTCGCTCTGGCAGGGATAAGGAGCGTTGAAGAGTTCTTGCAAGCAGACGATATCCGCGCCGGCTTTCGCCGCTTGGCGAACCATCTCCGTGGCTTTCTCGATATTTGCCGAGATCGAGCCGGGGGTTGTCATTTGGACAAGTGCAAGGTGGACGGTTCTGTTGGATTTCGACATCCTACGATTCCTAGTTGCGGCTTAGTGTATTGCAGTTGAAGGTGTTGTGGCTAACGGTAGTGTGGCTAACTGTATTGCAGTAAATAGTGCTACTCAGAGGATTGACCTGCGTAGCGAAACGAGCGGATGACAAGGTCACGGACGGCTTCGGCATCGACGCTGGTGGCAAGTTCGAGGTCATGTGCTTCGGGGGCTTGGCTGCGTCGATCGATGATGGTCGCACCACGGCTGATGGAACCTTGGTCCTCGACATCGACCATGAATTGTTCGCAAGTGAAGAGTTCGGGGGCAAGTAGGTAGATCACGCCGAGAACACCTTGAAGCGGGATGGTTTCTTGGCCGAGGACTTGTCGATAGGATCGAAACAAGTGGGGGAGCATGGTGTGCAGGATTGAGCCGACTCGGGTGTATTTCAGGGGCAGGTGCGAGAGGAGTTCGAGGTCGAAGCGGATGCGGTTGGTCACATCGAGGGGCAAGAGGGTTTTGGTGGTGGGGGATCGTAGAACGCGCTGCGCGCTGTGTGGGTCGAAATGCATGTTGAATTCGGCAGCGGGGGTTACGTCCCCGTGGCCTGGCGTTGCCCCGCCGGCGATGACGATCCGGTCGATTTGAGCGATAATACTCGGGTCGCGTTGGAAGGCTTTTGCGACGGAGGTTAGGGGGCCTAAGCACAAGATGGTGACTTCGGATGGAGCGGCTTTGACCCGATCGATAATCAGCTTGTCGCTTGGGAGCAGATGTTGTCTTTCGACGGGGGTAAGTCCAAGGTTTCCGAGGCCGTCGGAACCGTGCAGATCTCGTCCGTCGCCTACAGGAGCGTTATCGGGATCGGTTCCAATACCGATGCGTGGGTAGCGAGGAGGGTCAAGTTTTTCGAGAAGTCCCAAGACATTTCGCGCGCACTGTTCGGCTTCGACGTTCCCGGAGGAAGTCGTCACGGCTAGCACCTCGAGTCGCGGGTCGAACAAAGCGATGGTAAGAGCTAGAGCGTCATCAATTCCCGGATCGCAGTCGATAATGACTTTTCTAGCCATGGCTTTGCGTTTGTTTTTCTTTCATGAGCTTAAAATATTCGGCCAAGTCGCGGGTGGATGCCAACCTCGATAGCCGAGCGATGGGCTTTAGTGTAACGTAGAAGTCGTTGTTCTACAAAACGGGGCGGGATCCAGAGGCGATGGGTGGACCAAGGAAATAGCGGGGAAGCATGTTAGAGGATTTCATTGAAATTGCCCAAAAGGGGATCGATTTAAGCGCGGATCAGATGCAGCAGGCAATTGTCTGGATGCTTGCAGGCCGCGCGGAGGATGAGCACATCGGACAGTTGCTCTTGGCTTTGCGAGCCAAGGGAGAAGCAGTTTCGGAAATGGTCGGTGCGGCGCGTGGAATGCGGATGATGATGACGCCGATCCGATCGGAACGGACGGGATTGCTCGATACCTGTGGAACAGGTGGAGATGGCAGTGGAACGTTCAACATCTCGACCGCGACNGCGATTGTCACGGCTGCTTGTGGAGTGCCGACGGCCAAGCATGGGAATCGCAAGATCACCAGTGCGACCGGTTCGGCGGATGTGTTAGCGAGTTTGGGGGTGGAGATCGAAGCGGACCGCAAGCGAGTCGAGCGATGTTTAAACGAGCTCGGNCTGTGTTTTTGTTTTGCGCCGCTGTTGCATCCGGCGATGAAGTATGTGGGTCAGGTCCGTCGGCAGCTTGGTGTACCGACGTTATTCAATTACTTGGGCCCGCTATGCAANCCTGCGAATGCGTCTTTCCAAGTGATCGGTACGGGGCGCGGTGACTTGCAGACCAAGTTAGCTGCGACGCTTGTTCAATTACCGGTCGAAGCAGCGATCGTGGTAAGAGGGTTGGATGGAATGGATGAAGTAACGCTCAGTGCCGAGACGAGCGTTTATCACGTTCAGTATGGGATGACGACACAGTTCATGTGGGAGCCGAAGAGTTTCGGGCTGGAGACAATCAATGCAGAGGACTTGGCAGTCTCTGGGCCAGAGGAGAGTGCGGCGAGGATTCGAAGTATTCTGCAAGGGGAGCTTGGCCCTTCGCGTGATATCGTGTTAGCCAACGCAGCGGCGGGGTTATGGGTAAGTGGCAAGACCCATTCGCTTTTTGAGGGAGTTGAATTAGCCCGCCGTGCGATCGATCGCGGGGAGGCTTTAGGAGTCCTCACGCAGCTCGCGAAACTTACGCATGAACAAACCACAACGTAACCCAGGGCGTTGCCCTGAGCATGTCTGATCTTGCCGCGTTGTTGCAAGACGTCTGTGTTAGGCTTGTTGTTGGTCGCGGAAGAACCGAAGTGCTTGTCGGTTCGACTCGAAAGCTAATTGATCGATGACATCATCGCTTAAGTCGGTCCAAATCCATGAAGTGATTTCGCCATCGGAATTTGAAATCTCCCCGGCCTCGACTTCGGCAACGTAAAAGAAATCCAATACCGGTAAAGCGACCCCTCGGTACAAGTACGAGTTCGGCCGCGACGTTAAATACCGGAGCTTGGTCACATGCAGACCAACTTCTTCTAGTACTTCCCGCCGAAGTGCTTCTTCGGCATTCTCGCCCGGATCGACGAATCCACCAGGCATACCGAGCATACCTTTGCCCGGATCATTGGCTCGCCTTAAGAGCAGGACATGCCCAAGGGAATTGCAAACCACTGCACCGACGGCTGAGACTGGACCGAAAAACGTCGAGTGACCACACTCGCTACATCGGTATGGNCGCAACGGNGTGAATGATTTGCGGGGAGAACCACACGCTGGACAGTAGTGATAAGTCGCCGCAAGTTCCATAATGCCATCGCTCAAAAGTGTCTGCGGATGAATGCTGCAAGATACGTTGATAGTACCGTATCGACCCGAAATCGTCACAGAGCCTTAAGCTTGCGTGGGGCGTTTTTTATTGACTTTTGGCAAGCACAGCAAGGCTTCCAGCAAGAGCGCAAACAACATCGCAACGACAAACCAGCGCCAAACTTCTTGGACGAGGCTGCTGGCCTTCTTGCTGGCGGAGATCTTTGCCCATGCCAAATCGCCGAAAAGTCGCTCCAGGCTGGAGTTTTCGACTACACGGGGTAAGGCTGGAGTTTTCGACTACACGGGGTAAATCCTCGGCTTCGTCTCGATGGATAGCCACGAGATTCTCATCCGTTGCATAAACACCAGCGTGCATCGGGTACTCGTTCGATGGGGCTTCGTCGTTCCCTAAACTCATCTTGGAACTCGCGTCCACAGTTCGGTGCTCGGTACCTGCCAAAGCATTTCGCGTGGTGCCGACCCTCGATGCGCCGATGGCAAGCAATCGCTGAATGGTCACGTAAAGCACAACACCATCTCCCGCAAGTGTTGAATCTCGATCCGATGGCGTCGTCGCACACAACATGATCGGAAGAGCTTGTTCGGCAGAAAGCGTAACACTAGCAAGGAACGGTTTGCCACTGGGGAGCGTTGCGAGTGGTTCAAGGTTACCGGAGAGTCCACATAGCCGACGAATCCCAAGCTGCCCGACGGGCAACGGAGCTCCATTGAGGGTGTTCGAGAGAAGCTGCGAGTCGTTCTGCCATTGGGCAATACGAGCGATGCGGTCAGCGCCCGATTGAGCATTCCCTGCCGAGCCTTCAAGATTATCGGTCGAATCCGAATTGTTTGCTGGTGTTCCAGCGTTACCAGTGGGGGCTGCTATGTTACCGGCGGGGGCTT
>B570J29622_100097_pt1 | contig 10676 bp, 7 predicted proteins | sample LakMenEpi15Jun10_FD_29622 | JGI IMG/M metagenome (IMG submission 29622) | reverse complement strand
GGCTGCGNTACTCCGTGANCTCTGTGCCTCCGTGTTTCCAACTGTCCGCGCATCCCTGGACGGATTTTGAAACNNAGAGACACGGGTTTTTGTATCCATTTGTATCAAAACCCTTAGGGGGTCGATTCGGATGGTGTAAAACTATGGCTTGCCCGGATTCCGCCCTGATCCGAAGCAATACAGCGAACTCGAAAGAGAAAAGCAATCGGATGCAAACTCAAAGTCAATTGCTGATGAATACTGTGCTACTGGTGGAAGATGATTTAAAGCTAGCCCAAGTCGTAAGAGACTACTTACAAGAAAACGGATACGCAGTCGAAGTGGAGATGGATGGAGCTCTAGCACCGGGTCGAATACTCAGCGAGAAACCTGATGGGGTGATTCTCGATATAAACCTTCCCGGACTCAATGGCTTCGATGTGTGCAGAAAAGTTCGGCAGGATTATCAAGGCGCTATTATCATTCTGACCGCCCGTATGGACGATGTCGACGAAGTCCTCGGGTTGGAGCTCGGTGCAGATGACTATCTCTCGAAGCCTGTCCGGCCCACAATTCTACTCGCTCGCTTGGCAATCCATCTACGCCGCAAAACGCCTTCGGCTATTCAAGACGAATTGTTGATACGAGTAGGTAATTTGGAGATTCACCCCCGAACACGGCTAGTCAAGTGCAGTGGGGACTTGTGCTCTTTGAAACCCGCTGACTTCGATTTACTGTTGATCCTGGCCAAGAGTAGAGGGGATGCGATCACTCGAGCGGATTTGTTTCAACAGCTTCATCCCTCGGAAGAATATAGTTACTTCGATCGCTCTATCGATCTTAGGATTTCACGCTTGAGACGCAGACTCAGCGAGATCCCGAATTGCACCTGCCGTATTCTGTCGATTCGAGGGAATGGTTACATGCTGGTCGATGAACCATGATAAGGCTATTTATCAAATTCGTATTGATTTCGGCACTGGTCTTTATTGCCTGCCGTTGGACTTTCTATCGACTGCTCGAAGGTCAAGTATTTAGCGATCGTCAACGCATCGTGGCGGGATTGACAGACGTTTACTTGGGTGGGTTGAGAATCGTTGCCCAAGAACTTGCAACCGAGGACAAACGGCTGCGAGAACGCCGTTGGGATACACTTCAAGAAGAGCTGGATTCCCCCCTGGAGGTTCGGCCTCTATCAGAACTCACTAGCAAAGAGCGTATGCAACTCTCGCAACCGAAAGGTTTCATTTATACGTATCGCAATGAGTTCATCGACTATCTAGGAGTACAACTCGATACCGAGCATTACTTGCGTCTGGGCCCTATCGCCGACAAAACTAGCGAAGGAATCGAAGAAAAAGTACTCGAATGGCTTCGAGTCCTTGAACGAAAGATTGCTTCTTCGAACGACATCAATGCGTTGCTAAAACGTATTTCTTCGGAGTCGAGAGTACCGGTTCGTTTGATCGTTCAGGGAGAGCTTCCATCGGATAGCCTACAGCGAATCGCAAGTGGCAAACGAACAGCGTTTTATAGTTTGGGGGATGATTACTATGTCGCGATGCCGCTTCAAGGGCGCGACGAATTGCTCAGTCTCGGGCCATTGACCAAAGTCAAGGCGGTGGCTGAGCGAACAATCAATAGAGCGATGTGGATCTGGTTTTCGATCATTTTGGGGGCTGCTGCTTGGCTGGTCTACAACGTTTCAAGTAAATTCCGGAGGATCGAGATAGCGGCCAGAAGAATTGCCGAAGGTGACTTCGATACCCGCGTCGACGAATCGAATGCGGGAGAGTCCAAGGTCCTTGCTAACGCGTTCAATGTGATGGCTTCGAATACAGAAGAGTCTATCCGCTCCAAGAAGGAGTTGTTGCAAGCGATTTCGCACGAGCTGCGAACCCCTTTGTCTCGGCTTCGGTTTGCAGTGGAGTTATTGGAGGGATCAGCGGAGCCGGAGGTTAAGCAATCAAGAATGATGGTTGTTCGCCAATCGATTGATAATCTTGATGATATCGTCGGAGAAGTGCTCGATTATGTTCAGAACGAAGATCAGTTGCCGGTGAAGACACGGGAGTGGATCGAAATCCAGCCTGGGCTTCTACCAATGATCAAAGTATTTGAATTGGAGCATCCGCATTTGAAGTTCGAATGGGTGTTTGCCGGGACACCTATTTGCACCGATGTTTATGCGGATCGAATCCCCTTCCATCGCGTGGTTAGAAACTTGCTCTCGAATGCGGTACGATTTGCGAAGTCGACCGTGCGCATTCACGTCTACCGATCTGGGGGGGGAAAACCAACCGTTTGTGTTGAAGTCGAAGACGACGGTCCTGGGATCCCCAAAGAAAATCGCAACGAAGTACTCTCGCCATTTGTGCGGATAGAACCCGATCCGAGGCGGGAAGTGCGGTCGGCAGCATCCACGACTGGTTTAGGACTGGGGCTTGCGATCGTTGATCGGTCGCTCAAGCAGCATTCAGGGACCGTAAGTATCCATCGCGGAGAGCTAGGAGGATGTCTCGTCCGCACCTCCTGGCCGACCCCTTAAACCGTCTGCTCCCCTGATTCGAATTTGCTCACCAAACTCGCTTAGCTCTTCTTCGCCTAATACCGTCAAATCGACATTTTAACCCACGTTAACCGTGCGATCAGAATCGAACCGGAGGCTAGCGCAAGATACCTTCAAATCGATATGAACGCTGTTTCCAATAAGTGCGGTTTCTAAGCTGCACAACGCCAAATAAAAGCGGTGCCGCGCAAGCGGCCCGGTGACTGTAGCGGAGCCGCGCAAGCGGCCCGGTGACTGTAGCGGAGCCGCGCAAGCGGCCCGGTGTTTCGAGTACGCGGTTCACTTCCCTCCGGACGTCGAACCAATTAGCTCCCGGAAACTTGTAGGTCTGGAGTTGCCGTGGCTTTGAGTGAAGTTGACGTTACTGGATTTAGACAGAAGAGTAACATGCGGGACGATGACATGCCCCTGATTCGGCAATTCAATCAATTATTTCCGACTAGTCCGAGTTTAAAAGCAGCCCAATGAAAAGGCTCACATCCTTTCACCTATTCTTGAACTTGTTTTAATCGGTCTAACCAAGCCGGACTCCTTCGATGAAAATCCAAACCCAATGTCCTGCTTGTAGTACACGATACGCGGTTAAAAACAATTTGCTCGGCAAGAAACTCAAGTGCAAATGCGGCAAGGTTTTTGCCCTTTCACAACCTTTAGCTAACTCAGCCGAGCCTCTAGAAAATGCCGATGTTCCGCAGGAGTTCTGGTACAAGCAATTCGAAGGGATTCAAACTGACGTACATACGCCAGTCGCTTCCACAAAGTTTGAGGCGAGCGAGGACGAACCGGAGGTGAATTTTGAAGCGACGCTTTCGATGGATCCCGTCAGCGGCGTAAGCCTTTACATGACACTCTGCGTACTAGCGTTATTAGTACTACTGGCATTGTGGTTGCTCTTGGGATTTTTTGTTTTTGGTGTCAACGCCTTCTCCTTTTTGCTGATCCCAATTCTGGTGATGACCGGCGTTGTGGTGTTCTATCCAAGCCGAGCGATGATGGTCAACCACAGGATCATCAAAATAAACCGTGACGGCATCACTGTTGAATGCCACAATAAGTTGCCTTGGCCTTGCTGGGGTCGGCATATTCCTATCGATAAGATCGAATATGCTCAAATAGAGTGCCGTACGATCACAACTTCTCCCCTTCAAGGGAATGCCGAATACTCCCACACAACCTACGGAAGTAAGGGTAGGACGTACAACCACTACTTCGTTTACGATTTGATTTGTAAGCTCAAAAACAACATGTTCGAAACCAGGGTTGCAAGTGTAACCGACCGAGAAGTCTCGAAACGCATCCGTCTTCACTTGAAAAGGCTCATGCGAGAAAACGGATTAGAGTTATAACACGCCCCATCGAATGAAAACGGTGCCGCGCAATCGGCCCGGTAGTCGCGTGACCCCACGATTACCGACCAGCTTGCGCAGCACCGCTAAGAAATCGGAAGCGGAGCCGCGCAAGCGGCCCGGTGTTTCGAGTACCCGGTTCACTTCCCTCCGGACGTGGAATCAAATAGCTGCGAGAAAGTTGTGGTTCTTGTGTTGTTTACATATCTCGTAGAGTTGAAGGTGCTGGGCTTTGGCAGAAGCGTTACGGGCGACACGGCGATCTCGAGTTAGGCCTTGTAGTGGTTTGTAATACTTCGAGATAACTAGGCCATTTGTCAAGTCGGACTGACTTGTTTGCGAGCTCATGCCTCAACGCGCTAGCAAATCTAACCTGGTACCGAGCTTCGCGGCTTCACGAAAGACCAATAAAAAAGCGACCGACTTCTCAGCCGGTCGCTTCTCATCTGTTCCCTGCATCGGTGTTGCAGATTCCGAGCTTGGAAGTCAGATGACATATGCTCGGATGCTTGGAACTGCGCTGCTTACAGGGCGTTGGCAGCATCGGTAAACATGCTCGACAGAGCGCCACCCATGGCGGTCACGGCGATGATCGCAGCGATAGCTACGAGGCCGACAAGTAGACCGTACTCAAGCATGGTTGCTCCACGTTGATCACGAACGAAACGAGCGGCTACTTTGGACAATTCGGATACAAACATTTCTGCAACTCCTGCAACGAAATTCTTAACTGACTTGTGCGCTTGCACCCATTGGCGAGCTATTCACTTGTCTTGATGAAACTCAGTAAGAGCGAGTAGCGTGCCGAAACGGTGCTGTGTCGGTAAAAGATTTTAGGTTTTGTTTTCGAAGCACTGTTTGCACGTGAAAATCCCATGTAAATCATTGGGGTTTTCGCATGGGAAGTAGTTCGCGATTTCTGAGATGTTTTTTGCCGAAGATGCATGGCTCGCGTCAGATCGCCTTCTGAGATGTTGGTTCGTCGCAAGATGTGACGCGTCAAATCGAAGTGCGACAAGATGATGGCAACTCGTAGTCATCCGCAACCCGTAGTCACCCGTAACCCGTAGCCACCCGTAACCCGTAGCCACCCGCTGCCAAGCGGTGGACCTCACCAGGGAAAACTTCAACCTTCTAGCATCGCGTGGGTACGTCTGGCCAGAATCGAAGGTCAACCTCAGTGGTTTCGTTCAACCCCAAAGGGGTGTCAGGTGATAGCCCAGGGCAACGCCCTGGGTTCGGGAGTAGATTAGAATCGCAAGCCCTGAAGGGGCGGTATGAGGGTTCACGCGGTTTGCGGTGATATTGATGATGGATGGCGATGATGTTTGGTTGATGCGAAATGGATTTGGCGTTGGGGCGTGCGAGGGACATGCCGCCCCTTCAGGGCTTGGGTTTTATCGGGCCGTTTTCCCAGGGCGTTGCCCTGGGCTATCACATTATGCCCCTTTGGGGCGGAAGCCCGGGCCCCGATGGGGCGGAGAATCGGTGCCCCGTTGGGGCGGATGACCGGTGCGTCGAGGTAATTTGTCTTCAACCCCAACGGGGTGTCAGGTGATAGCCCAGGGCAACGCCCTGGGTTCNNATACGAATTAGATAGGCAAGCCCTGAAGGGGCGGTATGAGGGTTCACGCGGTATGCGGTGATATTGATGATGGATGGCGATGATGTTTGGTTGATGCGAATTGGATTTGGAGTTGGGGCGGGAAGACCGATGCCGCGTTATAAGCAGTCAATTGCGCGATCGTAACTACCCGTAACCCGTAGCCACCCGCTGCCAAGCGGTGGACCTCACCAGGGAAAACCTCCACCTTCTAGCATCGCGTGGCTAAGTCCGACACATCTATGATGGCTTTGTCACTGGTTGTTATTCAGTAGCTCGAGCATCGCCTGACCCATCGCTTCCCCAACGTCCATATAGACTTCTGCCTTGCCTCCATAGTGACCATTCCCACTGCCTCCTTGCGCCATTGGGTTGGTATAAACAGTCGCGACGTTCCCCTTGAATTCCGGGTACTTTCCTGTTGCCCCGTCGACCGCAAGATGGGCGTCAAGCACTTTGCCTGTGTTCCCCTTGCCCCCTTTGACGGCTTCACCAAGAGTGCCAAGCACAAACTTCGCGTTCGGCGCATTGAAGTCCTCTCGCAACCGTTTGATGAAATGAACCAGATTCTGTTCGTATCGGCTCGATAACGCCTCGCTTCCGGCGTCTCGCTCACCTTGCCAAAAAAAGAAGCCTGCAACTTCGTACTTCGTAGCATCTGGATAGTGCGCCCCAAGATCAGCCAAAGCCCGCTTCGCATCCGACGTATCATCGTCGTATTGCTTGCCGGCATACCAAGCAATCGGCTTGGGCTCTTCACCTTTCTTCCATCGCTCGGGTGATCCCTTGTAGCCGGGATGTTGCCAAGTCACCCCTGCGCTGTCGGTGAACTCGAACCCTTCAGATCCCGGGGGTAAGAGATCCCAGCCCAAAGCACGATTACCAGTACAGCATTTGAGAATCATGACCGGCCCCTCAATCTCATTTCCTAGAGGGTGCCCAATCCCGTATTCCGGACCGAGATTCCCACCGGTGACCGTCAGCCATCCGTTGTTCAGGAGCTTGCCCTGACCATTACCACCATAACGAACGAAGCGGACATCATTTCGTACTGTCCAAGTTCCCGCATCGTCGACGAGATAAGAATACTTCTTCTTCTCCTTGACCGCATGTTCAAGCGAAATCTCGCCGCCCTTGACCTTGCCAAGCCCAACCATGTTCGACTGACCAAGCAGAATAAACACTTGCACGGGCTTCGACATGTCCGCAGGTTTGCCATCTGGTGCCGCGATAGAGGAGTTGTTCTGGGCGAGTGCGGGTAACGTTGCCGTGAATAAGAATGCCGCAACTGCGATCAGTGCGAATCGACTGAAGAGTTTCGTCATGCTCTCTCCCAAATGTAAATAGTGCGTTGTGTAGTAAGCAAAGCCGTCCAAGACGGAGCGCATTCTAACCGATTTAAATTCCGATCCCAAAACCTCGTAGCTACTACACGCTCCACTCACGAGATAGCTACTCGCTAGCTTCCTGCATCCGGAAACGGCTCTTCAAGCAATCGCTGAACGTGACCAACTAACGCATCCATCGAAAAGGGTTTGTGCAAGTACTCGTCCACGCCAAGAATCCTCGCATACGCTTGATGACGCTCTCCCTCATTCCCCGTGACCATGATCACTCGGATCCGATTGCGACTCGTCCGACGTAAATGCTCCAATACCAGAAACCCACTCTGCTTGGGCATCATCATGTCAAGCACCATCAAGTCGGGCTCATAGGTCTCTAACTTCGCTACCCCAGCACCACCGTCTGGCATGTGCACCACTTCATATCCCAACCCAGTCATCGCGAACTTCACAGGCCCGGCTATCTCGATGTCGTCGTCGATGATCAAAATCCGAGGCACCCGATTCTCTCGCTTCCAAGCCGGCTCAATCGCCATGTCTACTTCACTTTCATTCTGCGTGTATCGTACCCCCCACACATCACTCGACAAATCAACTCCATAGAGTGTATCAAATCCTCGCCACTACGACTAACCCCGAACTCACTCCCCTCGCAACCATATCCGCTTCTTGGATATGAACTCGAGATGATGATCAACGTGCTTGATGAACTTCTCCACCAATGTTAATAAACTTACCGCTCCTACCTCGGTGTGTATCCCCTGACGCTCCCAAGCCAACTCGGGCAGTGCCTGTAAATGTATCGCTGTTATCTGGCGGTTGCGATGAAGCATCTCCGATGCCATAAACGTATCGATTCGATCGGTCCCGGGCAAGTTCGCAAAAGCAGTCTCGTCAAACGCTACCAACAAGGGGCGATCCATGCACGCGACTCGCTTCATCCGATCCGAACCAATCAAGTCGGAATCCAATAAGTGAATCACAATCTGATGAATCGTCCATGAGCCGTCCGGCGGACGCTTGTGCAACTCCTCGCGACTAAGCCCCCAGATACTCTGCGCTAACCTTGGACCACCAGCAAGGTACTCCTCGATCCGCTTGCGAACCAAACCGGATTGCCTATTCCGCAATTCCGAATCGTTTGCTCGTGGAGCACTATCCGTCGGATCGTTAACTGCCGTATTGTTGGTTGTCATTCTTGCTTACTTGCCCGTTACCGTGAAAATACCCGTTGCCGTGAAAATACCCGTCGCTTGGAAAATGAGCGGTCTTGCTGAAAAATCACTTCTAGCCACTCCAAGGTCAAGCCTACTGCTCGCGGCAGAATTGGACACTCACCTGGAAAACGGCGGCTTTTGTCTACGATCCTAAATTTTACTTACCTAACCCTGGATTTACTCGTCCAACCCCGAATTTTCATTGTTGAACGACCCAAATGTTTCGCGGCACAATGCTTCTCACCCCCTGAACTCTCTGCGGCAGGTCGCTTACTCGACTTTGAAGAATCCGGTATCCTATTGCTTTCCCGTGATGCTAGTTTTACTTCGCTGTGTTTACTTCCCCCGTTTTTTTACTTCCCCGTTCCTCACGTTCGACAACGCGGTCTGTTCTATGGCTCAAACCTCGGAGATTCAGTGCCCGACGTGTTTAAAGTTTTTTGTACCGGAACTGCGAGCTCCGGAAATGCCATTTTGCTCGATGCGCTGCAAAATGGCTGACTTGAATCGTTGGTTTACGGAAGATATCGGCCTACCGGTCCTTCCTTCTCTCGACGACGAAGAACCTGAACCCGAACCACCACCCCCGGCTTCGAGGGAATGGCATTTCGAATAAATAACCGACTTGATCTCATCATGACTGAACCATCCCAAGCGACCCCTGATCCATCGGCAACCAAGAGCCCCGTACTAGTACCTCGCGTCTCGATCGATTGGTACCGTGCAACTCCCTGGTGGCGATTGATCTCTCAGTCGATCGCGATTTCGTGGCGAACGTCCCATATTCTATTGTGTGCCGCGGCACTTCTCCTAACGCATCTCGGGCTCAATTTCTCGCATTGGCTCTTCGCCTCCGAAGGGCAAACCTTCGCAGTCCAATGGCTGCAACCTTCGTCGTTCAAGCCCGCTGTGACACCCTTGGTCGAGAATTCCAAAAACAGCTTGAGCACATGGGTTGCTCCCGCCCCGGATGCATTCCTTGATGTTTGGCAGAAGTATGCAACACCGAGCTATTCACTCCTTCAAGACCTGTCGCTTCGCCGACTCGTCACGGCGGTAGTTGATACCCTTTGGATCGTTGCTGTTTGGGCCATGGTCGGGGGCTTGTTGGCTCGACGTAGCGTTCAAGAACTCGGACTGCGAATCACCGCTCCATGGGTCGAGTCGGTTCGATGGGTGCGAACTCGATGGGCCTCGATCGCTTGGGCTGTCCTAATGCCATTATCCCTTGTCCTTGTCTTGTGCTTGATCCCCTGGTGTATCGGCTGGATCGCAAACNTAACTTGGGTCGGTAGCGGACTTGCTGCCCTCTTGATGATTCCAATCGTCCTGCTCGGGATCGGACTAGGCTGGGTCTGTGCGATCTCCCTCTTCGGCTTTTCGTTCTCAACGGTCGCTATCGTTACGGAGAATCAAGCCGATGCATTCGATGGCATGTCGCGCGCGTCGGCTTACACCTTTCAACGACCCGCTACATTGATCTTAGGAGTGCTCGCCGCGCAGTGGCTCGGCTACTTTGCCGGATCGATCGTCTCAATCGTCTTGTACACAGGAACAACGTTGGTTGCAAAAGCGTTTGGGGCAAGCAGTCGGCTACCGCTCGGTAGCTCAGAGACTTGGCTTGCACCCATCCTGCAAGGGATCGGGCCTTTGTTGCTTACCGCCTATGGCTTCAGCTTNTTTTGGACCGCATCGACCGCTTTGTATTTGATCCTCAGAAAAGAGATCGATCACGCAGAGTACGATTCGATCTCTATGCCAAACGACGAGAATCCAAAGCCCTTGCCGCAACTACCTTCTATTGCCCAAGACGCACCGTGATACCTGGTTCTTGAGCTCCTGCTGGAACTCCGTAAACCGATTGCCCGGAGACGCTCTGTGCAGGAACCTGTGGCCCTGGAATTGGCGGAACTGGATTGATCGCCGGTGCGACTTGCAACGGTTGCACCGGAATACCCAGAAGACTCGTTCCGCTTGTCGGCAAACCGGTGTTTGTTGTTGGCAAGCCGGCAATTGGGGCTGCCGAAGTCTCTAATCCCGGTACTCCTTGGACGGAATTCGTGATTCCTCCAATTACCGCCCCGGCTTGTTGATAGATCCCCATGGCTTGTTGGCCAACCTGCTGGCCTTGCTGAATCATCCCGTTGACACCTTGAGCACCACCGATGCTCGCAAGCAGATCGCGGGCGGGTTTAAGGTTCGGATCGATCTTCAAAGCATCAGCAAGATGTTGTTGAGTTGCCGGTATGTTTTTGCGTTGGAAGTGCATGTAAGCCATTTGGTACTGGGCCATCGCAGGAGTTTCGCATTGCGACATCTGCGATAGTGCAGCAGTCGGGTCGCCCGAATCAAGGAGGACTCCAGAAAGCGCATGTCGATAAGTCTTATTCGAAGGCTGCAGCGTGGCTGCTTTGCTCAAGTTCTCCTGTGCACTCTTCAAATCACCTGACCTAGCAGCAAGATTTCCGAGTTCATGATAAGCGTCCGCGTTGTTCGGCGATGCTTCGATGACTCGCTGATAGAACTCCGTCGCTTTGGCTGTATCTTGTTGACGATCGTAAAGACGAGCCATGCTCAACAAAGCCACCGCATTTTTCGGCTCAGTCTGCAATGCCCGAG
>B570J29622_100096_pt1 | contig 10723 bp, 5 predicted proteins | sample LakMenEpi15Jun10_FD_29622 | JGI IMG/M metagenome (IMG submission 29622) | reverse complement strand
CTGCCCCCTCTCCCGCCAGCGGGCGAGGGGGAGAAGCGCGCCGCGCGCTGGGGCAGTCGGACAGGTCAGACAGGTCAGGCGTATGGCTTACAGTGGCGCGGAGGATGCCAGGAAGAGCCGCTTGCTGAAGGCTCGAGTAAACCCGATGTTGTTCAGCGACGAGTTGGTATTAAGGTTGATATTCGCAATCGTTTGGAATCCTGCGGTACCTTGAGTGGTTCCGGGGTTAGACGACTGGAAGGAGAAGCCAGGGGGTGTGGAAACTTGGACGTTGTAGTTTCCTTGTTGAACGTTGTTGAAGATGTAGTCACCGTTTTGATTGGTGGTGGTCAGCAAGTTCACTGGAGTCGTGCCNGTAAACGGTGTGCCGGTCAAAAAGACGCTGGCTCCTGGAATCCCTGGGTCCGTAGGATCGCTGACATTGTTCTTAGCGACATCGACATAAATTCGCCCCGACAGGTCCACTGTTCGAGCGGCGAGTAGTGTCGTTACTTCGGCGCGATTGTTATCGAGGTTTGTTTCGTTGAAGGTCGCATCGGTGGTCGCGATGGTCGCCGAGTTAATCAATGAGGGGCCTGAGGTGCCAGTTAGGACTGCCGCAACGATTTGAATGTTGCTTTGCGAGGCACGTGGAGCCAGGGAGCCAACGTTGAATACAACATTGTCTGGATTGGAAGGGTTAGCGTCGACGGCGGAAGCTGGCACAGCCACGAAAGCGTTGTTAAGCGATGCGCTGATCACTCTCAGCCCGTCTGGGATGTTATCGACTACGACAACTTCCTTGGCTTCGATGGGGCTATTGTTGATCGCTTTGAGCGTATAAGTAATCGTTGCTCCTTCGGTCGTGTTTGCAGGACCGAATTTTTCGATGGCGAGATCGAAGTTAGGGTTCAATCCAACGTCGATAGAGTTATCGGTATTTGCGTCCGTATCACCGTCTGTGGTTGGTGCTGAGCCAGGGGTCAGGACAACTCGTTTGGTAACCGCTCCGCCTCCTACGAGGGTAACTGCCGTGTTGGCATTGTTGGTTGCGTTGGGCGGAACGACGGAGCTGACGCTGTAGCCGGCCGCAGGATTACCATTGGCGAACTGGGACGCGGGGATGATGACGAAGTAAGCGCCTTGGGGGATGGGTGCAAACGCATAAAGCCCAGTGGTGCTTGTGGTGGTCGATTGTGGGGCTCCTAAGGATGTGATCGATTGTTGATCGATCCCAGGGCTGTAGATTCCGTCGTTATTCGAGTCTTCGATGAGTTGCAATTGAACGTTTGGCACGCCAACTTCTGGGTTGGTTCCTGTGTTGTCCCAGATACCGTTGTTGTTGCGATCGGCGAATACTTGGTTGCCGATGGCCATTGCGGTGAGGTTTGCCAAGTTGACTTGTCGGGTTGAGGGACCGACGGTGCTGAAGGTGTTGACGATCGCGTCGGCGGCATCCGGTCCAGTGACTTCGATTTCTATAGCACCGACACTTGCGAAGTTAGCCCCTGAGCCGGCGAGTGAAGTGAAGTCCGAGAAGGGGACAATTAGGTCAGCTGTCGCATTCGCTCCGGAGGTTGTCGGGATCGCTACTTCTCTAGAAGAAGCGTTCGCACCGCTGTAGACGCGGATGATCAATCGTGTGCCAGCTTCGCCACCGATTTGGAATCGGAACGCGTTTGCTGAGCCGGCGGAGGTTAGGTCGAGGTTATTCAAGCCTGTGGAATTCAGGGAAGCAGAACCGTCGAGACCATCATAAGATACAACTCGTTTTCCGTTAGCTCCGGCGCCGACATCGAAGACGAGTTCACCGGGTTTCGGGGTGCCGTTTGCAGAAACACTGATGGTACCGGCTGTTGCATCGACGAAAATGTCGCGCTCTCCTCCGAGGGCTTCTGGAGCCGCGAGGATCGATGAGTTTGGAGTTGCACCGGGGAAGTTCGCGTTGACGACTTGTTGTGTTGTGTTGAAGGTGTCGATGACAATTTTGTCAACGATGGCGATATCCGCGTTGTTGATAGTAACTTTTTGAACGCGTTGAGCGAAGCGTTGGGTAAAGCCGCTGGGTTGTGTGTTTTGGACGACGAAGTAGTTCCCGACGGATTCCGCTGTTAGTGTGTAGCCCCCGTTTCCAGCTGAGGTGGCGGAGTCTTTAAGAGTATCTGTTGGCCCATAGACACCATCACCGTTGTCTTGGAAGAGTTGCACAACGACGCCGCTTAGTGGCGTATCGCCGGGGCTGAGTTGGGTGTCGTTGTTGATGTCGTGGAATACGGTCCCTTGTATGTCTGCGGCAAAGAGTTCGCGGCCTTCAAGCAATTCCATTCGGAGTCGGCGACGCGCGGATTCTCGGGCTTCATTGCGAGCGATCGAGTTACCTTGAAGTGCGTTCTTCAATTGCTTCCAGAAACCAGCCATGGCAAACCAACCTTTGAAAGGACAGACTTATGATGCTTTGAGTAAGTTTCCGCCGAGCGTGAGTAGAAACCCACCTTGTGGCAAAAGCTAACCGTCCAGCTTGCGACATAAATAGACACAAAGGCTTGCATCGACACGGTGGGATGCAAGCCTTCGAAGATTTCCATGTGGGAACGATTGCGCCGAGTTTACCAACGGTACTCGATGCTTACCAACGGTACTCGATGCCGGCAGTTAGTCCTTGGACCCAATAGTTCGTCTCACGGACTGTGAAACCAGGTCCGAGGTAGGAATTCGTTGGGATGGCTGGCGGGAGCAAGTTCGTGTTGACGGTTGTATCGATTTGATCGCCTGGTCGCAGGACGCTTGCCCAGAAGATACCTGTGTAGCCGACGTTGAGTTTGAGCCGTTCGGTTAGTTGGTATCCAAGGGTTGTGCCGAATTCTGGGACGACTCCGAATTCATTTCGGTCAACAACTCCAATATTTCGACCTTGTTGAGCAAGCAGCCCGCCGTTCATCGGGGTCGCATCGCGAGGAATACGCGTGCTACCTTGGATTTCCAACCATTGGCGGTTGATCCCAACACTTACTCGCATCAAGGAGTCGAGAGTCCAGAATCCGCGTCGACCGATCCATTGGAAACCTAGTTCCATCCCATTGAACTGATTAAAGGTTCGGAAGTTGTCTTCGATCAAGAAGCTGCCAGGATTGTTTGGGCTCAAGGAAGTTAAGTCTTCGGTGACGCTCAGCGACTCATCGAGTTGCATAAATCTCCAACCGAGTGTTGCATCGATACGGGATTGAGCAGGGATAGGTCCGCAATCCCAAGGCGAGCAAGACTCTTTGGTCGAGCAGCACAGGATGTGACGGAATCGTACGGCGGCGGCATCCAATCGCGACGTTGCATCGACTCGAACTTTTCCGCTGACGAGACCTGGGAAGGCGACCAATTCAGCGTCTTGTAGACCGGTGATGTTGTTGTAGAAAGGGCGGGCAAGGATCGGTGTTCCAGTCGAGGATCGCTCGAACGATTCGGCTTGTTCGGCAAATCCAAAGTATTCGCCTTCTGCACCGAAGTCAGGTCGAACTGCCGACCATAGACCCACACGAACTCGGATTCCGCTGATGCTATCGGTAAAGGCTTCGTCGTTGCCGCCGTACAGGACATTCGCTCCGGGCAGAACTCCAGCGAGTGCTTGTGAGGTGCCTGCGGGGGAGGTCGAGACCAAGGCAGGCATGTTCATGCCGCTTGCGAAAAGTCCAAGGTAATCAACACTGACCCAGCCGTGAGATGGCAAGCAGATGCAAAGTTGGCGTCCAGGAAGATCTCCACCTGGGTGGCACAGATCAACTCCGAATGGATTGCCGATTCCGCACGAAGAGCAGCTTGGCTCTCCGCAGCTTGCGCATCCTCGGGAGTGCCCTGCATGTCCGCCGTAAACGGTTTCGAAACCGTTCGCATCGTACATCATCGGCTCATCGTCGTAGTAGACTTCTCCGTGCGATGCTTCGGGGTAATCCCCGACTACATATTCGCCATCGGAGCCGTCGCCACCTAAAACGACTTCGTCGCCGTATTGCATCGAACCATCGTCATATGCATCGGACTCATATACCTCTGCTTCGACGGCTTCGCGAATCGGTTCTTGGAACGATCTCGCGGAAGCTGGTCTAGCTCGAAGGCTTTGGGACTGCGATCTATTCGCAGGTGGTGCTGCTGGTTTGGGNGTTCCGGTCACACGTGCCGGAACGGTCGCTCTCGAGGAGGGCGAGGTGGTACGAACTCTGCGGAATTCCTGGCCATTGACATCAACGGCCATCAGCAGAAAGCAAAGTAGGCAAAAGGTAGCTAAGCGATTCACGACAATACTTCCGTTGCGAAAGGCAAGTGAACGGGCCGGCAAGTGAACAGGCCGGTGGGAGTTTCCGGGGGAGGAGACTCCGAGGCTATCTGGTGGTATCGGCACGCTAATCGTCAAACTTAACTCTTTCGGAAAAATTCCCTTAATCGGCAAAGTCATCCTATCTTGACTAGTTCGCCGAATGGAATCTTGGTGTGGAAATCATGAATTCATTGTGTTGCGAAGGGAAAACGCCATTACCGCGACCGTTTAACGCATGTATAATCTCAGCGGATAGAAGCGCAGGGTGGGGCTAGAAAACGCCTTGCGCTTTCCTCAATGGCGTTCCTTTTCGCTTTAGGCTACACTCAACGCGAGTAAAGTGGGCGTTGCGTCTTGATCGCCCTGAATTCAACAAGAAGTCCCATCGGCAACTCCAACCCAATCTCGATCATGAATACAAATAGTCTCGATTACATCGACGACTTGTACGTTCAATTTGTCAACGACCCGACGAGCGTCTCAGAGTCATGGCGGCGATACTTTCAGGAGTTTTCCTTATCCGCGCAGTCGGAGGGAGTTCTCTCGGAACCGGTTGCTAACGCTTCCGGCGCTCACTCACCGGGAGGCAGTGCAGCGTCTTCGAGCGCGTCGCTTGGAAATCCGTCTGCTGCAAATGCAGCGGCGTCTTCGGGTTACGAGGATCGAGGAGCTAGCGCTGGAGTGCCAGATGCACTTTGGTTGGCGCGGATGCAAGAGCGCGTGGATCAGTTGGTCCGAGAGTACCGCGTTCGCGGGCACTTGGCTGCCAAGATCGATCCGTTGGGATTTGCAAGGAAGACGTTGCCTGAGTTGGATCCAGGGGCATATGGTCTGACGGAAGAAGATTTGCAGCGTCCGTTTACAGGTCCGAACATTCATTACACGGGTGGTCGGACGCTCAATGACATTATCGACAAACTGAAGAACACCTATTGTCGAACGATCGGTGCGCAGTTCATGCACATCGACAACAGAACGATTCGAGAGTGGTTGCAGCGAAGGATGGAGACGACCGAGAATCGTTTGCAGCTTTCCCGCGAAGTTCAAACGCGGATCTACACCCGATTGACCGACGCGACACTTTTCGAAGAGTTCGTTCGAAAGAAATACACCGGTTACAAGACGTTTTCGCTCGAGGGGTCTGAGAGTCTGATCCCGTTGCTCGATTTGTCCCTTGAAAAAGCGGGTGAGCAAGGGGTTAGCAACGTGGTTATGGCCATGGCTCACCGAGGCCGATTGAATGTGCTTGCGAATATCATGGGCAAGCGAGCTCAAAGCATTTTCTGGTCCTTTGATGATCCGAACCCGGAGCTTTTCCGCGGCGGTGGGGACGTGAAGTATCACATGGGTTACAGCAGCGATTGGACCACAAGGGGTGGCGATAAGCTGCATATTTCTTTGTGCTTTAACCCAAGCCATTTGGAGTTCGTCAATCCGGTTGCTTTGGGGCGATGTCGAGCCAAGCAGGATCGCGATGGCGATGTGCATCGAACAGATAACTTGACGATCTTGATCCACGGCGATGCGGCGTTTATCGGTGAAGGGGTTGTTCAAGAGACTTTAAATCTCAGCGAGTTGCCCGGCTACAAGACAGGTGGAACGCTACACGTGGTGATCAACAATCAAGTTGGGTTCACCACCGAGCCTGATCAGGGTCGAAGCACCACGTATGCGACCGACATCGCAAAGATGCTTGAGATTCCTATTTTCCACGTCAATGGAGAGGATCCTGAAGCCGTCGCTCAAGTCGTTAGTCTTGCGATGGATTTCCGCAAGCAATTCGAGAAAGATGTTGTCATCGACATGTATGCTTACCGCAAACTGGGGCATAACGAGTCGGATGAGCCTCGTTTCACGCAACCGCTGATGTATGCGGCGATCGATTCGAAGAAGGGGGTTCGTGAGACCTATCTAGAACACCTGCTGAGCATGAACGGCATGACGCGTCAGGAAGCTGATGCGATTTCGGAAGCTCGTCATCAGCAACTCTCGCGGGAGTTCGATTTAGCGAAGAGCGAACCGTTTGTATACGACTTGCAAACGATGACCGGGATATGGGAAGGGTACTACGGCGGTTTTGAACCCGTGGGCGAACCGATCCAGACTGCGATTCCTAAGGAACGCGCGGCAGAGTTGTTAGCCAAGCTCAGTCAAGTTCCCGTTGGCTTTCATGTCAATAAAAAGGTTGCGAGAGTTTTGGAAGACCGCCGCGACATGGGGCTCGGGAAAACCAAGTTGGACTGGGCTGCTGCCGAAGCGGTTGCTTTTGCTTCGTTGGTCACAGATGGGCATCCAATCCGAATGACCGGCCAAGATGTCGAACGCGGAACGTTCTCCCATCGTCATGCGGTATTACATGATACGGACAATAACGCACGCTACATGGCCTTGGGGCATTTGCAGCAAGGGCAGCCTCGTGTGGAAATCGTTAACAGCCCCCTTTCAGAAGCGGCCGTCTTGGGTTTCGAGTACGGATACAGCTTGGATTGCCCGGAAGGCTTAGTTGCATGGGAAGCTCAGTTCGGGGACTTCTGGAACGTTGCCCAGTGCATCGTCGACCAGTTCATCACAAGTGCCGAAGACAAGTGGAAGCGTTTGAGCCGGCTTGTCATGTTGTTGCCCCATGGGTTCGAAGGGCAAGGTCCCGAACACTGCAGCGCGCGGCTCGAGCGATTCCTGTTGCTGACCGCTGAGCATAACGTGATCGTTACCCAGCCATCCACACCCGCACAGTACTACCACTTACTGCGTCGACAAGTGAAATCGAAATGGAGCAAGCCTTTGGTGGTCTTGACCCCAAAGAGTCTCCTGCGACACCCCGGTTGCACTTCTACTCTCGATGAGATCGCTACGGGTCACTTCCGGAAAATTCTTCCAGATGACCGACCCCAGGGATCTGCAACAAGGCGCGTGATATTCAGTACAGGAAAAGCCTACTACGATTTGTTCGAGGAGCGAAAGCGGNTGGGATGTGACGATATTGCGTTGATGCGTATCGAGCAGTTTTATCCGCTTGATGTTGCCGACGTAATGAAGTCTCTGGAGTGCTACGCCAAGGGTACGCCTGTAGTGTGGTACCAAGACGAACCTAGCAACATGGGTGCTTGGCAATTCGTTAAAATGCGTTGGGGGGATGAGATTATGAAACGACATACTCTGTCGCTGATCTCCCGGCCTGAATCAGCAAGTCCTGCAACCGGCTCATTGCGTTCGCACAAGCTTGAGGAAAAGGAAATCCTTGCTCAAGCGTATGCGCCGTAGCGATTGTGTTCTCAAGCGTAAGGATCTAGCTTCACAGATGCTGCCCAAGCGCAGTGATTACGAAGTGAAGATAATGCGAATTGCATAGATTACGAAGTGCAGAGGTTACGATGAGTAGCGATGCGGTTGGTGGTAAGGCGAGCAGTGGCAGTACGCACAGTAGCGAATCGAAACCCAATCAGTCGAGCCTAGCCGGAGCATTGCGGATCTCCGATGAGCGCGACGGGTTCCATCGACCCGTCGATGTGCAGTTCGATTGTCTGCCTCTCCGAAGTGTTACGCGGTTAGATCCACCCCTAGATGCATCGCCTGGGCTTGTGGCGAAGTGGAGTCGCATTGTGGCGAAGTGGAGTCGCATCAAGCAAGCGATTGATACCCACGGGACTCACAATGCATATTACTTGCACAATGCGTTTTGTCGTTTCTATGTGACGAATAATCCGTCTGCGGGGATGATCGCCTTTCGATTCGAAGGAGTTCTCTTTACCGATGCGACCGATACAAGAGCGGTCAATACCAAGCTCAACGTTACGCTGGATCAAGAAAATGTTTCATGGTTGGAACAGCATGTCGTGAAGTGGTTCGCTGAAACGGTCTCGCAAGCGGTGATTGAAGAGTTCAATCGCTTTATTTCCCACGGAGATAGCGAGCAGACGAAGCGTCGGTTGGAAAAACTAGAGCAATCTTTACAGCAGTCCGGCGGGTATCTCGGTATGGGGCTTTGATCTATGAGTCAAGCAGTCAGCAGTACATCACCGGGGAGTCCCACAGGGAATCTTCCGGGAGCTCTTCCGGGGAATGCTCAGCCAGACCCGATCCGTGATTTTGTTCGTACTGCTGCCGTGCACATCCGACGCACGGAACTCTTTTACGGTTGGATGACGTGGCTTTCGGTTCTGTTGTTCACCCTTACTGCTTTCGTGTTGATTGATCATTGGTTGCTGGAGATGAGCCAATGGATGCGGATGGCCATTTGGGGGGCGCTGGCGGTTTGGAGTGTTGGTTGGTTTATCCGCAAAATCATTCCCCCGATGTTCTACAGAATTAATCCCGAGCACGCAGCTCGGTTGATCGAAAAGCAGATTCCTGACAGCAAAGATAGCCTTATCAGTTGGCTTCAACTTAACGAAGTATCGGCTACTCCGCCCAAGAGCGTTTTGAATCAAATAGGTCGGTATGCCTTTAAATTTCTTCGAAGTGCCGATGCAACGCAGGTTGCAGATACCGCCAACCTTGTACGTTTGAGCGCTGCCTTCTTCGGTTGCTTGCTATGTATAGCAATCTACTTTTTTGCCAGTCCGAAGAGCGGTTGGACGAGCGTTTCTCGCCTGCTTTTGCCTTGGGCTAATATCGCTCCCGCTACGCGCGTTCGGTTCGTCCAAATTACGCCCGGCGACACAACTGTCATGCAAGGCTCTACCCTTCTTGTGGATGTTACCCTCCGAGGATTACACAAGAACGAAAAGGTGCAATTGCAGTACGACCTCTCAGATGGTCAAGTCCAGGGCGAACTGGTGCCGTTGCGTGAAGAGATTCATGGCGTTCATTATAAACTCGAGTTCGGAAAGAGCTTCGGGGGGATACATCAACCCCTTACCTATTGGATCATCGCAGGCGATGCGAAGGCAGGTCCGTTTCAAGTCGATATTCAAGTTGTTCCATTAGTAGCCATCGACCAAATTGAATTGGTGTACCCTCCTTACACGAAACTCAAGTCCCGCACTCTGATCCAGCAAGGGCAATTGGAAGTTCCTGAGGGAACGGTCGCGAGCATTACTGCATTGGCCAACCAAGATATGCAAAAAGGGAGACTTGAGTTTGATCCTGTACTTCAAGGCAAGTCCTTGTTGAGCGTTGGCGAGACCGTGGATATGGTCGTCGAAGCGAACAAGCTTACCGCGAGCTGGGTAGCCAAGGTCGATCCGACGAATCGTAAGAAAAGAGAATCGACCTACCGTGTCAAAGCAACCAATTCACTTAATGAAGCTAATCACGATCCAGTGATCTACCCGGTGAAAGTAATCCCGGACTTGCCACCAGAAGCTGAGTTTGGAAGTGGCATCGTCGGGCCCATCGATCTGCCAGTCAATGAGAGTGTTTCGATCGAAGTGCTTGCTACCGATCCCGATTACGGTCTTACCCAAGTTGGAGTACTAGGGCTTGTAGAAAATCGCTTGCGACCCAGCGAGCCGAAGCAATTGTTCGCAGAAACTTTGTTCGAAGCGACGGAGGAAGAACCTCTTAAAAGAAACTTGGATTTTGTGCTCCAACCCGAATCGATGTCGCTTCAACCAGGCGATGTTTTCGATCTCGTTGTGGTTGCCAAAGATAATTATCACGTGCCCGGCTCCCAGCAATTCAGCCCACAAGTAGCCCAGTCTAGCCCGCTGCGAGTGCGCGTCATTGAAGCAAGTCGGCAAAACGCTCAGGATGGTAGTGCTGAGCAAAATAATCAAGCGAAGCCTAATGAGGCGACTCCTGCTGCTGAGCTTGGAGCAGATGCGAACAGTAAACCTAAGACCGAGAAAATCGATTGGAACAAAGTTCCGCAAAACAATCCTCGTGATCCTGGAAAGAGCAACCGCAACAGTAGCAATTCGAAATCACCTCAGGATGATCCGAAAAAAGCCAACCAAAGCTCTGAGCAGCAGGCTCAAGATCCGGGCATGGGTAGCGGAGGCGAATCGGGCAATCAAGCTTCAAAGAAACCGGACGACTCCGCAAGGAATCGCAATGGCCAACAGCAATCCGGTGGAGGAGGCAATTCGTCAGAGGATTCGCAATCTCAAAACTCCGGTGAAGGAGGTGAATCCGGTGCTCAGGAGAACTCCGGAAGTGAATCCTCGACATCCAGTTCGAACAATTCCAAGAATGGAAGTCAAAAGCAATCTGCAAAAAATCCGAGTTCGCCAGCAGCGAACTCGGACAAGGATGCATTCGAACGCATTCAAGAATTCATGAAGGAGAAGAGCGGTTCGGAGGATACTGATCCTTCTGAAGGTTCGCAGAATCGAAATTCGAAAGATAACAACAGCGGTCGCTCGTCGGAGTCGATGAACTCGGATTCGTTGAGCAATGATCCTATCGGTGATGATCAAACTTCTCCAGCGAGTGAAGGTAGTCCTCAGGCAAGCAGCGAGAAGACTGGCAGCGAGAAGACTGGCAGCGAGAAGACCGGCG
>B570J29622_100093_pt1 | contig 10903 bp, 8 predicted proteins | sample LakMenEpi15Jun10_FD_29622 | JGI IMG/M metagenome (IMG submission 29622) | reverse complement strand
CGAAATCAAACCGTATTTATCAGCCTAAAAAAAGTTGAAAAAACCTCAAAAAACACTTGCCGNGAANTCNGATGTACTCTGTGTTTAAAAAAAGTTGGGCTGCTCGGACNACGGCGGTGAACTCGGCCAGTAGTACCTCTCTAGGGATGTGCTAACCTATTGAGGTACGGTGGATGGGATCCTTCAGCGGGGAGCATGTCGATGAACCAACGTCAATGTCGTTTATGTCTTGTAATGATGGTCGTACTCTCTTCATTCGGGGGATCGATCGCCCAAGAAGTGTTCGCTCAGGATGTCTCGCGACCTAATGTTCTTCTAATCGTCGGCGACGATATGGGGTACGCCGACGTAGGATTTCATGGCTGCACGGATATACCCACTCCCTATCTCGATTCGCTTGCGAAGTCCGGGGTGGTATGCACTCAAGGATACGTCTCTGGACCTTACTGTTCGCCGACGCGAGCTGGTTTGCTGACCGGTCGGTATCAACAGCGATTCGGTCATGAGTTCAATCCCAGCGGACCTGTGGAAGGACTACCTGTTACGCAGACCACCATCGCGGATCGTCTGAGAGCGGCAGGTTATATGACGGGTTTAGTTGGCAAATGGCATTTGGGAGCCGGGAAACGGATGCATCCGCAGCAACGTGGGTTCAGCGAGTTCTTCGGTTTCCTCGGCGGTTCGCACAGTTACTTCGATGCGGCTGGTTTTCTCAGAGGGACTGACCCAATCGATGACATGGACTACGCGACGGACGCTTTCGCAGTTGAAGCGACTTCTTTTATCGATCGCCATCAAGGGAAACCTTGGTTTCTCTATCTCGCCTTCAATGCAGTTCACACTCCGATGGATGCGACCAATGAGAGGCTCGCGAAGTTTTCACACATCACGGATAACAAAAGACGGGCTTACTGCGCGATGATGCTTGCGATGGACGAAGCGATCGGAGATGTGATGAAAAAGCTTGCAGAGACCAAGCAAGATCAGAACACCTTGGTGATGTTTATCAGCGACAATGGGGGGCCAACTATGCCCGGAGTGACGGTCAACGGNTCGGTCAATGCACCGTTGCGAGGTTCGAAAAGAACGACGCTTGAGGGAGGAATTCGCGTCCCATTCGTTCTTTCATGGCCCGGGCGACTGAAACCATCAAAGTTCGAGAAACCAGTCATTCAGCTTGATTTGGCCGCTACGGCGATCGCTGCTGCTGGATTGGAGAGCGTTCCAAGCATGGACGGCGTTAACCTTGTTCCATTTCTCGATGAGAGCCATTCGCAAGTACCTCACGATGCGTTGTATTGGCGGTTCGGAAAGCAAATGGCTGTTCGAAGCGGAGATTACAAGCTTGTTCGCTACGACAGCAACGCAGACACGCTTACGGGGAAAAACAATCAACCTGTGACCGTCCCTAAGCTATATAATCTTGCCAACGACATCGGGGAGGCAAACGATCTATCAGCGGCGATGCCCGATAAGGTCGCGGAGTTGCAAGCCAAGTGGGACGCGTGGGACGAAGCCAACGTTACGCCAAGTTGGGGCGGCGGAACGAAGGTCAATGGCGGTAATGCGCAAGTTGCTGACCCTAAGGCCACCAATAAGCGAAGGTAATTGAAACTCTTCGAACAAGGAGCAATTCAAATGAAATGTGACGAGAACAAGCAAATTGATCAATCCTACGTATCTACTGCAGGTCGTGGGCAACGTATGAAACATTGCAATATTTTGCTGTTATTGTGTGTTCTTTTCGCCGGAGGGATTGGTTGTGATATCGCAGCGGAGGTTAAAAAACTCAGGGAGGCTGATCGCGAGAGACAGAATGCAAACTATCGCTTGCAGTTACAAAAAGCATTCGAGGCTTACGAGGGATCGAACCAAGGCTCGAAGTCTCCAGTACTGAAGTCTCCAGAACCNATNCAGGAAAATGACACGCCGAATCCGTGAAGACCTAATCGTCTGCCTCCCCTACCCCATCGAATTTCTTTCGAATCCTACGAAAACCACGACATGAGATTACTTCTTTGGCCGGTAGCAGTTTGCCTAAGTTCTTTGATNCCATTGCTTGCCGGAACCATCGGTGCATGGGAATCGCCGCGAGTTGAAAACTGGGTGCAATGGCGAGGNCCTAGTGCCGATGGTCAGGCCGGGGGGAATGCGAAGCCACCGATCGAATGGAGTAAAGAAAAAAATGTCGCTTGGAAAGTCGATTTGCCCGGCGAAGGCTCCGCGACCCCGATTGTTTTCGGAAACCAAATCTTCATATTGTCGGCGGTAAAAACCGATCGCAAAAGCTCGGTTGCAATCGTCAATGANGAGCGCGCNAAAACGATACCGGATGAATTCTATTACCAGTTCGTCGTCTCTAGCTACGATNGACGTTCAGGAANGCANCTNTGGAGTAGCGTTGCAGTTGAGCAAGTGCCTCACGAAGGGAAACACGAGACGAATACTTATGCNTCCGGTTCGCCGACNACCGACGGAGAGCGNCTTTATTTTTCATTCGGATCGCGCGGTGTATTCTGTTACTCACTCGATGGAGCTTTGATCTGGAAAATCGACTTAGGGGATATGCGAACGCGCAACGGGTGGGGTGAAGCCATCACGCCGGTCTTGACCGATGAAGCATTGATCATCAATTGGGATCAAGAAGAAGGCTCTTTCATCGCCGCAGTTGACAAGCTGACTGGGCAACCGATCTGGAAGGTGGATCGTTCGGGTGAAGTAACTTCTTGGAACACCCCGTTTGTCACCCGCTATGAGGGTAAGCAGCAAGTCATCGTCAACGGGACGCAATCGGTTAAGAGTTATGACGCGAAGGATGGGACACTGCTATGGGAATGCGGAGGACAAACGGTAAACGCGATCCCTTCTCCGATCAGGTTTCATGACTCGGTGATCTGCACCAGTGGCTACCGAGGAGCCCTAGCATGTTCCATCCCTTTGCGTTCAAGAGGAGATATCACTGACAGTCCAGCGATTGATTGGAAAGTGAATCAAGGTACACCGTATGTGCCTTCCCCGGTTTTGAGCAAATCAAGGCTGCTATTCACAGCGGGTAACACGAATTTGCTCAGTGTCATCGATGCGACGAACGGACAGTTGCTCGGTGAGCGAAAGCGTTTAGATGGGATTCGCAATATGTATGCATCACCTATCTTCGCCAATGGCCATTTTTACTTTACGAGTCGCGAAGGTACGACCGTCGTAGTGAAAGACAATGAAACATTGGATGTTGTAGCAACCAATGATCTGGACGATGTCATCGACGCTTCTGCGGTCGCTGTGGACGATCAGCTTTTCTTGCGAAGTTGGAGCAAGCTTTACTGTATCGAGCAGAGCCCTGNGGCGGATTCACCAGTGACACAGATGGAGAGCAAGGAACNGCTCACGAACGGGCTTGTGTTCCAACAAGTGGATCTTGAAGAGTCAGCAGAAACATCGGCCAATGCCAGCACTGGAGATCTCGATGGCGACGGTGACCTTGATATCGTCTTAGCCAAGGGTAGGCACTGGCCCTTGCACAATCGGATACTTCTCAATCTGGGAAATGGAAAGTTTGAAGTTCGCAGCGTTGGCGAGCAGCCCGACCGAAGCTATTCGGCGGCGTTAGGCGATGTGGATGCCGACGGTGACTTGGATGTTGTTGTAAGCAATGATGCCCCGGATGAAAAGAAGGTTTATTTCAACAATGGTAGTGGGGAATTTGCGCTTGCGGGCTCTTGGGGGGATCCTTCTTGGAATACGCGAAACGTTGTGCTCGCAGACATCAATCGCGACGATCGACTTGATCTTGTGGTAGCCAATCGCAAAAGTCAAAGCTATGTCATCCTAAACGACGGGAAGGGAAACTTCACCAAGGATCATTGGAGGAGTTTAACAGCGGAATCTGCGGCAACGATGGTGACTGCGGATTTCAACGGAGATGGTTTGGTGGACATTGCAGCTCCGCATCGCGATGGTGGGGCGAGTCGAATCTTTTTTAACGATGATACCACGAGCTTTGAGAAGACATCTACCTTTGGACCCGAGGTGTCTTCGACGCGTGCTTGTGCATCCGGCGATTTGAATCGCGATGGCGCGGTCGACTTAGTCGTCGGCGATGAGCGGCACGGAACGAAGGTTTACTTTAACGATGGGAGTGGAAGCTTCGCGAAGTCCGTGGTGATTGGCGAAGCAAAACGTGAGGCATACGCCATTGCTGTGGCTGATTTGAATCAAGACCAGCATCTCGATGTGATTGTTGGGTACTCCAANGGTGGCAGCAAGGTGTTTTTGAATGATGGGTNCGGATTTGAGTTCAAAGAGAGTTCACTTGGGGATGGCAAGGGGGCCGTTTACGGGATCGCGGTGGGGGACGTCAATTCAGATGGGAGGCTTGACATTGTTCAAGGCCGCAGCGAAGCGACGAATGCAGTCTTTTACAATCAAGGTACGGTAGATGAACCTGCTCAAACGCAAGCGGATAGCGTTTCTTGGTTGAAATATCCCGGTGGGGATGGGCCTGGGAAGGGTAAACACATCGTGTTGATCTCGGCGGAACAAGAGTATCGCAGTGAGCAGTCCATGCCGATGATGGCGAAGATACTCAGCGAGCATCATGGTTTTGATTGCACTGTCCTTTTTGGGGTTAATGATCGTGGAGAGGTGGATCCAACGATGCCCGTTTATCCAGAGAAGGGGAAAGAAGCTGAGTTTAAAGAGCACAGCATTCCAGGCCTTGAGCAGCTTGCTAGTGCTGACCTTGTGATTTTTTTCACGCGGTTACTTACCTTGCCTCCATCTCAGATGCAGCGGATCGTCGATTACATCGATTCGGGTAAGCCCATGATCGCATTGCGAACGGCCAATCATGGCTTTCGTGGTCAATTACCTTACAAGATCGATGGAAAGCAAGTGCGATGGGGTGAGGATATTTTGGGTGGGACGTTCCTCAATCATCATGGGCGATGGCATGCAGACTCGACGCGTGGATTTTTCGATANGGAAAATCAGCAGCATCCAATCCTTGCGGGGGTGGCGGATATTTGGGGTGACTCCGATGTCTATCGGACCTACAAAGAAGGGACGAGTCTGCCGGCGGGATGCACTCCGCTTGTATGGGGGCAGCCATTGATGGGGCGCAAACCGGACGACTTGCCGAATGAGAAGCTCGAGCCCCTTCCTGTCGCTTGGGTTAAGCCTTGGAAGACGAGCAGCGATAAGATCTCGCGTGTTTTTCATTGCACGATGGGTAGTGGGATCGACTTGAAGAACCCTGGCTTGCGGCGACTTGTGATCAACTCTGCTTATTGGTGCATGGGGATGGAGGGAGATATTTCTGCCGATCGCAGCGTGGAGATTGTTGGGAGTTACGAGCCTCTTGAAAGCGGTTTCAACTACGATGATCTTGGGGTAAAGCCTCGTCCTATTTCCTACTACCGATAAGCGGGAGCCATGAATCGATTTTATTTGTTGATTGCCGTGTTGATTGGCAACCTCACATCATTGGCGGGTGATCCGGCGATTCCTGGGGATCATCCGCTTACGCAGGGGCAAGCGGGGAGTGTGCTGATTGCACAACTGCGATGTTTCGCTTGTCATACCGGAATTCAGCAGTCGTCTGAGTTAGAGAAGAAGGCTCCGGAGTTAGCAGCAGTCGGAGCGCGGGTATCACCGGAGTATCTCCGCCGTTTTTTGGCTTCTCCGCTGCAAGCTCACCCCGGGACAACGATGCCCGACGTGTTGGCATCACGGAGCGATGTCGAGCGGCAAGCGATTGCAGAGGCTCTGACTCATTTCTTGGTCTCGCAAACGACTCGAGAGGTAGCAATCAAATCGTCTGAACCGGTGGACCTGANGCTGGGTAAAGCGTTGTACCATTCCATTGGATGCGTTGCATGTCACGGCCCGCGTGAGCTCGCTTCGGAAATGCAGTCCAGCTCCAACGCTGCCGATGATGATGAAGGGGCTGATGCTGATGACGGGGTTACCGATGACGGGATTACTGATAGCGGGGATGGTGATAGCGGCGATAGCGAGCGAGGAAATGCTGCGAAGGATTCGAAGAAGAAGGTCAAGCCCATGGAGGTATCTCTTGGGCATGTGGCATCGAAGTATAGTGTCGAGTCGTTAAGTGAGTATCTATTTCATCCGCTGCAAGTGCGAAGTTCTGGGTTAATGCCCGATATGAAATTGACAGCGAGCGAATCGCGAGCGATTGCAGGGTATTTGGTCGGTGATCAAGCGGTCAGCTTTACGCCGCTTGTGCCCGACGGCGCGTTGGTCGAAGCAGGGAGGAAGTATTTCCAATCGCTAAATTGTGCAGCTTGTCATGCGATTCCTGGGATGCAAGCCGCAGAGGCGGTCGGGCCACTGAAGGGAGCAGACTTAGGTGGTGGATGTTTATCCATCGGTGCTGAGAAAAAGGAAGGTGACAAGAGTCTGCGATTCGATCTGGATACAGATCAGTTGGCTGCAATACGCGCGGCGATCGAGGAAAATTCAAAAGCTGATCCGGTCCTTGATTCTCAGGAAGTGGCTTTATCGAAATCATTAACAGCTTTTCGTTGTATCGCATGCCATGTTCGGGATGGCTTTGGAGGGGTTCATGAATCGCATAGTCCATTTTTTAAGGGGAGCGAGTTGAATCTTGGTGATGATGGTCGCATTCCTCCACCGCTGACGCTTGTGGGAGCGAAGCTTCAAGCGAACTGGATGAAGAAAGTTTTATATGATGGTGAGAGTGTTCGACATTACATGGAAACCCGTATGCCTCAGTATGGGGCGGCCAACTTAGCCCATTTGCCGGGGCTTTTCCGAAGGCTCGATGTTTTGGCTGGACCGGAGATGAAGATCCCGAGTCCGGAGAGTCGCAACGAGACGGAGCGCGAGCGAGAGAAGGTACTTCGTGCTGCTGGTCGTGAGCTGCTTGGTGATAAAGGGGCAAATTGCGTCGCTTGTCATCGATTCAATTCAAAGGGTGCCAACGTCAATCAAGGGATCGAATTGTTGACGAGCTACGAGCGGCTTGAACCGGCTTGGTTCTATCATTACTTGCGAAACCCAGGTGCGTTTCGTCCCCGTACGGTCATGCCTAGCGCTTGGCCTGATGGTGTATCAGCATTTACAAACATCCTCGATGGCAACTCTGATGAGCAGATTGCGTCGATTTGGTATTACCTGTCGCTTGGTACATCGGCAGCAGATCCATCGGGTGTTCGATCGGTGAGCACACGGTTGGAAGTTGGGGAGCAAGCCTTGTTGCATCGGGGACGTAGTCGTGTGGCGGGCTATCGTGGGATTGCAGTCGGCTTGCCACAGAAGATCAGTTACGCCTTTAATGCGGAGACGGGGACTTTGTCGGCGATTTGGCAAGGGAACTTTGTTGGGGTGAATTGGAGTGGGCAGGGTTCGGGCGATTTTAATCCTGCCAGTGAACCGATCACGCTTGCTCAAGACGTTTCATTTGCAACCTTGGCTGACGATCAAGCTGCTTGGCCATTGCTGCCAGTCATGACCAAAGAGGCGCCGGCCAATCCAGATCCGCTTTATCCGAAGAACGTTGGCTATCAGTTTCGAGGCTACTACTTGGGCGAGGATTCAATACCTACTTTTCAGTATCGCAGTGGCGATGTTGATATTGAGGATCGTTGTCAAGCTGATGGTGACGCGGAGCAGCGAGGACTCAAACGGGTTTTGCAGTTTGAGGCAGATTCGCCGCAGAGACTTTGGTTCCGCGTGTTGGTAGGAGAAGTCGTTCGTGAGTCAGACAACGTCTACCGCAGCGGTCGATTGCGAGTGACAATTCCTGGATTGGAAGCGAATTTGAGGTCGCTATCCGATGAGCCACCGAAGTCCGAGTTGCTATTGCGTTTGGAAATTCCTCAAGGCAAAACCACCCTGGAGTTCTTGTATGAACCGCTTGCTAAATAGTTTTTTGCGGCACTGGTGCATGTTGGTGNTGCTAGCGGTATTTGTCGTCGGAGGCGTGCGCGCTGAGGATGTCGGCAAGCGGTGGGGAACCGAGGAGCGGGAGCGGGAATATTATCCGATCGTCAACATTCCGTTGCCTAAGGATACGGTTATTGAAGCGGGTGCCATTGCCGTATTGCCCGATGGACGCGTTGCGGTGGGTACGCGACATGGAGAGATCTATTTCATCGATGGGATCGATGCCTTGAAGCCGACTCCATCGTTCCATCGTTTCGCGTCGGGGCTCGATGAGATCTTTGGGTTGGTTTGGCACGACAACGCATTGCGAGTTACCCAGAGTTGCGAGTTGACGCGAGTAAGCGATTCGAATGGAGACGAAGTAGCGGATCGTTTTGAAACCATTTCGGATGCTTGGGGGTANGCGAACTATCACGAGTATGCGTTCGGCTCGAAACTTGATGAGCAAGGGAATCAATTCGTCGCTTTAGGTTTGTCCGCATCTTACTACTCTCATGCATGGAATCGGGGGTTCGTTATGAAGGTGGCTGCCGATGGCAAGACCACCGCGTATGCGAGCGGATTGCGGAGTCCGGGTGGGATTGGCTTCGACGAGCACGGTTCGCTGTTTTACATTGAGAGCCAAGGGCCTTGGAATTGTTCATGCAGTTTGAAAGCGGTTTCAGAGAATAGCTTTCATGGTCATCCCGCGAGTTTCAATTGGTATCCCTATTCGCCGGAGTTAGGGGAAGTACCTCAAATGCCGAATTCAGGGTCACGGATTGTGACAGAGAAGAATCGCGTGAAGCAGCTTGTTCCATACGCTGTGATTTTTCCCTATATTCGCATGGGGCGATCGATCAGTGCGTTCAATGTGGACAGGACGCAGGGAAAGTTTGGTCCGTTTGAAAATCAGCTTTTTCTCGGCGACTATACGCAGTCGATCATTATGCGAGCGACGACAGAGCAGGTTAACGGCGTCTGGCAGGGAGCTTGTTATCCCTTTCGTGAGGGGCTTTCTACTGGGATCCTCAACGTTGAGTTTACTCCTGGGGGAAACTTGCTCTGTGGTGGCACGAACCGGGGCTGGCCGGTGCGAGGGATCAAACCATTCGCACTAGAGAGGCTTGAGTGGAGTGGCAAAATGCCATTTGAGATCAATCGCGTCACCATTGAGCCAGATGGGTTCAGGATCACCTTTACCAAGCCGGTGGAATCGAAAACGGGAGGGGCGACAGCAAGCTATGCGATATCTGCTTTTACGCATCCCTATCATGCGGGGTATGGTGGACCGGAGATCGAGCAGCAGAAGCCGGCGGTGAAGTCCGTGACGTTGGCGGACGATGGGATGTCGGCAATGGTCGCTTTAGAGAAGCTTGATCGGGGATTTGTCTACGAGTTTGATTTAGTGCAAGTGCGATCACGCGACGGTGAGGAATTGCTGCATCGCAACGCTTATTACACGGTCAATGAAATTCCGGAGCGTTGAGCGTCATTTTGAAGCAGTTCCGCGCCACCGCATTCAGCACATTTGTGTCCGAAAAATCGGCACTAGGTGCGGCGCTTAGACTACCCGATCTGAGACTTGTCGACGGACCTGGTCGGGCTTGAACTGGTCTCCTGTAAAGCATATTTTCCGTAACGCGACACGCTCATTACGCAGGTGATCGTCTCGGAGGTCTTGTTCTTGTTGGCATCCCAGGTGTAGGCCATGTCGCAGAAGGTCGCCATTTGGAGTGGATTCCTAGGAAAACTACGTCATCCGCTTTCGCAGTTGAGCTTGCAGTTCGGTCACTAACGTCTCAAGTTCGGTCCTCGACCTGGGGGTGCAACTCCTCGACGGTCGATCCTTCGGCTCGTCGAAAGAAGTACATCCATTGATCGCGTGGATCGGCGATCACTTCATTATCGTCTACTGGAGAGTACTTGGGCAACTTCAGCAGATGTATTTCCAAGCAATTTGTCAGTTCCAATCCACTGCGAGTACGAAGTCGAAATTCGCATCGGCGGTTTGCGGTTGATCTGCCGCCTTATCTTTGCGATCCGTTGGACCAACAAAGACTGACTCAACGCCTTCGAGGAGATGACGCTTCCAGAGCACTACTTGAGATGGATGAACCTGGTGCAACTTCGCTATCTCGGCAACAGTCTTAAGCCCCTTGATAGCATCTAAGGCAACCTTCGACTTGAAGGTAGCACTAAACGATCGCCTTTTCCTTGGCATAAACACCCTGCTTGGTGGAATCCCAAAAACATAGCCTTTTTCGGCTCAAAAAAACACACGGATTTCTATCTAAACCCGTGGTCCGAATAATGGGGGCCACTTCAGACCTACGATCAAACATCTATCCGACGATTCCAGTATGTCCCACTTTGGGGTATTGCGGTTTTCCTGGTTTACTCCATGCGACGAGTCAACTGCGGGGAATGTGGGGTAACCACCGAACGAGTCCCTTGGGCCTGTTTAAAAAAATTTAACAAAAGTATTCGTGCCGGTTGTTTCTCGCGACCTGGGCCAAGCGGATGAGTTGGAAGGAAACGGCAACTGTTTTTTCAACGAGTTGGGATAGCGTGTATCGAGCGGTACAGTGGGTAGTTCACTGGGGAATTGTACATCGTGAGCTTACTGGAATCGAGTCATTTGGCATTGGACAAGATGCTCGAGCGTCACGAGCCATTGCTACTGAATTGGTTCGAGGCCAGAGGGCTTTCGTCGGGAATCGTTGAGGGATTCAACAACAAAGCGAAATTGACCATGAGAAAATCGTATGGATTTAAGGAGGTAGAAACCATTTCTACCGCACTATATCATCAGCTTGGCGACTTACCTGAGCCAAAACGGACCCACAAATTCTGCTGACGAGGCCTAACTTTTTGAAACTTCGTACAGGACATTATTTTAATGCTAAATCAGGCTCAGAGTGGCAATCAATGCTGGATTTCAGGACTCGCCGCGGACTTCTGATCGAATTCCATAAGACTTTTGAGAATGGAATTT
>B570J29622_100086_pt1 | contig 11375 bp, 8 predicted proteins | sample LakMenEpi15Jun10_FD_29622 | JGI IMG/M metagenome (IMG submission 29622) | reverse complement strand
TGTTAGTGCATATCCGAGAGAAGTTTCGGCGGCCAAGCGGCCCGCAAAGCATTCAGAACGGCGAGCACATCGACGACTTCTTGAAAGATCGCCCCGGAGACCGGGTTCAGTAGGCCGAAGCAAGCTGCGAGCATTGCGAGGATGCTCAGCGCCATTCCCCCTAATGCGCTCTGCAAAACGATCGTGCGCATACGTCGTCCGATGTGCATGAATTCATCGACTTTGGCGAGTTTGTTATCCATAACAACCACATCGGCGGCTTGTGCCGTCACGTCGCTGCCTTGTCCGATCGCAACTCCAACACTAGCTGCCATCATTGCAGGTGCGTCGTTAATTCCATCTCCGACGTAAAGCGTTTTAGCTTGTTTGGTTTCCGCTCGAACGATTTCGAGTTTTTGTTCGGGGGACTGTTGTGATAGAACCGTCCCGATCCCGACTTGTTCGGCCAAGTATTTGACTTCGGATTCGCGATCCCCGGAGACGATCATCGTTTTGGTAATACGGTGGTTACCGGCGAGATGATTGACGAAAGCTTTAGAGTCAGCTCGCGGAGCATCGTGCATTTGATAGGTTGCAACGTAAGTTCCATCGAGGAGGATAACGCATTCGAGTCCGGACGAGGTCTGAGGCATGTTGTTTAAACCGGAAGCTTGGTTTTCCAATGCCTTTTTACGGCTGGTGACCGTAATGCGGTGCCCATCGACGAATCCGGTCAATCCTTTGCCAGGCTCTTCGCTCACACTGTTCGCCGGTAGGGTAGGCAAGTGTTCGAGTTCTGCGGCTTTGAGGATCGCGTTTGCCAAAGGGTGTTTCGAGTAACGTTCGATGCTTGCGACGAGCGACAAGATTCGATTCGCTTGATAGTTCGGCGCAACGACTTGTTTCGTCAGTGTCGGTTCGCCATAAGTCAGCGTCCCGGTCTTGTCAAAGATCGCTGTGCGCACGGAAGGGACTTGTTCAAGCGCGACGGGATTCTTTACGATGATCGATCGCGAAGCGCAAAGAGAAATCGATCCGAGAATAGCGATAGGAATTGCCAGCAGCAGTGGGCAGGGGGTTGCGACGACGAGGACGCTGAGGAAACGAGAAGGGTCATTGGAGAGGGCCCAAGCGATGGTAGCGACTAAGAGAGCAACGGGGGTAAACCATGCCCCGAGTTGATCACCAAGTCGTCTCATTTGCGGGCGTGTTTGCTGGGACTCTTGCATAACCTCCATGATTCGCGCGTAGCGGGAATCCGAAGCGACATGCGTCGCTTCGATGACCAGCACACCGTCTCCGTTGACAGCACCGGAGATCACATTCGACCCTTTGGTTTTCGTGATTTTAAAGGGTTCTCCTGTGAGATAAGACTCGTCCATCACGCTATGACCTTCGATGACCAAACCATCGATAGGTGCGACGTCGTGAGGATAGACAACTACAGCATCTCCTACTCGAAGTTCGGCAAGCGGTACCGTTTCGATATCGGTCGAATCAGGTTTGTCGGCGCGTCGTCGGTGAGCCACAGCGGGAAGCCGTTTCGCGAGGGCCGAAAGGACACTTGAAGCATTCGACAGAGCGTAGCTCTCGAGGGCTTCGCCACCCGAGAGCATCAGCACGATGATCGCTCCGGCGAGGTACTCACCCAAAAGGATCGATACGATGATGGAGATTCCGCCGAGCAGATCGGCTCCAAATTTGAATTTCAGAGCACCTAGAAATAGTTCCGAGACAAGCGGAATGCCACCGACGAGTAAAGCGATCCAAAGGGGCCAGTTGGGATTTAGTCCCCAGTTCGCAAGCTGAAAGTATTGGATCGCTAAGTAAGCCAGGATGCACAAGAGTGCCAAGATTGCGATGAGTGTCGTTCGCCATCGCGACCAGGCTTGGGTGATTTGCCCGATCGAAGAGATTTGTCCGTCAGTGGTTACTTGAGAGCTTGGCTCAGACATGCATCAATCGTTTCATCTCTCGCACGGCTTCTACCATTCCAACGAGAACGGCGCGGGAGACGATACTATGACCGATATTGAGTTCCCGCATACCTGGAATCGCAGCTACGGGCTTTACATTTTGGTAGGTTAGACCATGTCCAGCGTGGAGTTTTAGTCCAAGGTCGAGGGTGCGTTGTGCAGCGTGTTCGAGCCGTTGCAGTTCGCGAAGTTGTTCTGCACCGCGAGCTTCGGCATAACTTCCCGTATGAAGTTCAACGGCATGGACGCCGAGTTCTTTCGCAATGTCAACTTGTTCGAGATCCGGGTCGATAAAAAGGCTGACGCTGATATTTTTTTGGTGCAGGGCGTCGATCGCTCTGCGCAACACGTCGGATCTTGGGCGTAAATCAAGCCCACCTTCGGTGGTAACTTCTTCGCGTTTCTCCGGAACCAAAGTGGCTTGAGCGGGGAAGATATCGCAAGCGATCGAGACGATTTGCGGAGCGCAGGACAGCTCGAAATTCATTTTCGTACGGATCGTCTGTGCCAGGAGCATCACATCGCGGTCTTGGATGTGCCGGCGATCTTCGCGCAAGTGCACGGTGATGGAGTCAGCTCCGCCGAGTTCGGCCAGCACGGCGGCGGCGACCGGGTCGGGTTCTACCGTCCGACGGGCTTGGCGGACTGTGGCCACGTGGTCGATATTAACGCCGAGTTCTACCATGGGAGAGTTTCGTTAGAGATCGATAGTTGGTCGCTCGATGGTGAGCGGCTGAACTCTAGTTTTACTCAAGGGAGTCGGGAACTCGCAAGGGGCGCGATGAAAGCGACACGCTCTGAGGGCGTTTATTCGCACCCAGAGCGTGTCCTTTCCGCCGTGAAAGATGGGCCTTACCTGATGGGGAGGTCTGTCGGTTTCGTCGGTTTGCCGTCAAAGACGGGTACGACTTGCGACGCCACTAAGATCACGGTTTCTCGTTGAGACTCAAGCAAATGCATTTGGCGTGCCAAACACTTCGGAGATCGAAAAAAGCCTGAGAAAGGCTTAAAACAGGGCGATTAGGGGGTTTAGAGCGGGGACAAAGCCAAGGGATCTGGCTGGGATTGTAAAAATTACCAATCCCCGGCGTGTACAGATGCTTGGGATGTTATTTTTACAATGGAGTTTTTGGGGGGGTTTTGAAACACAGAGACACAGAGGCACGGAGAAAGACCGGGGAGAGAACCGAGAAAGACCGGAAAAAAGAGTAGGGGAGAGGAAGAGTAGGGGAGTGGAACGGAGAGGGAGTAAAAAAGAAGGGGTAAAGAAGGGGATAACCAAATGGGATAAGATGGGACCGGAAAAAAGAGTAGGGGAGAGGAAGAGTAGGGGAGTGGAACGGAGAGGGAGTAAAAAAGAAGGGGTAAAGAAGGGGATAACCAAATGGGATAAGNTGGNGGCACGAGGATTAGTGACCAACTTAGGCCCTGAGCACTTTTTGGTCTGCCGCCTTCCTCCGTGTCTCTGTGTCTCTGTGTTTCCAATGTCTTCTTTTTCCAATGTCCTCTTTTCCCGCGTTGCATTCTCGCAAGCACCCAGAAAATCAACTCTATCCAAAATCGGGATGGGTAATCATACTAACGGGCTCCGGAGGAGGCCCAAAATTCTATCCCCCGTCTTTAAGATAAATCTTTCCGATGCATTCTAGTTCTCGAACGAGCCCCACCCGTATTTGTTGTATTGGCGCTGGTTATGTTGGTGGCCCAACGATGGCGATGATCGCCAAACAGTGTCCAGATATCCCTGTAGCTGTGGTGGATTTGAACCAAGCTCGGATCGACCAATGGAATTCGGATGAACTNCCGGTCTATGAGCCGGGCCTTCAAGAAATTGTTGCCGAGGCTCGCGGTAGNAACTTGACGTTCTCGACCGATGTAGAAGGGGCTATTCGCAGCTCGAACATGATTTTCATCTCGGTTAATACACCGACGAAGATGCATGGTATTGGAGCAGGCCGAGCCGCGAACCTAGAATTCGTCGAGAAATGTGCTCGCAAGATTGCTGAATGTTCCCAAGGGCACAAAATCGTTGTCGAGAAGTCGACGTTGCCTGTGCGGACGGCAGAAGCGGTCAAGCGAATCCTAAGCAGCGCGTCTTCAGGTGCTACGTTCGACGTCTTGAGCAACCCTGAGTTCCTCGCGGAAGGAACTGCGGTAAGCGATCTGCTCGCACCCGATCGCGTTTTGATCGGCGGTGAATCCTCGCAAGCGATCGAGCAGTTGGCAAGCGTCTACGAGAGGTGGATCCCTCGCGAGAAAATCCTCACGACGAACTTGTGGAGCAGTGAGCTTTCGAAACTGACNGCCAACGCATTCTTGGCTCAACGCGTCTCATCGATCAATGCGATTTCAGCATTGTGTGAAGTCACAGGGGCGAACGTTGACGAAGTTGCCAGAGCGATTGGGACCGACTCTCGCATCGGTCCGAAATTTCTGAAGGCATCCGTCGGATTCGGCGGCTCCTGCTTTCAAAAAGACATCTTGAACTTGGTCTATCTGTGCGAACACTTTGGATTGAGCGAAGTCGCCAAGTATTGGGAGCAAGTCGTTGTAATGAACGACTACCAAAAGAAACGGTTTTCGACCCGAATGGTTCGAACGATGTTTCATACGGTATCGGACAAGCAGATTGCGGTCTGGGGTTTTGCTTTCAAGAAGGACACGAATGACACGCGGGAATCGGCGGCGATTTATGTCTGCCGAGATTTGCTCGAAGAAGGGGCGAGATTGATGGTTTACGACCCGCGCGTCAATGAGAAACAAATCCGACAAGACTTGATGAACGTCTTCAAAGCTTCCAGCGGTGAAGTCTCGGAGCGTCATCGACTGTTGATCGAGAAAAATGTGACTGTCGTCAAAGACGCTTATACTGCCGCTAATCAATCCCACGCGATCGTGGTTCTTACCGAATGGGATGAGTTCAAGAAACTCGATATGCAGCGTGTGTATGATCAAATGCATCGACCTGCATTCGTCTTCGATGGACGCAATGTACTCGACGCTCAGGCGATGGAAAAAATCGGTTTTGAAGTACACGGTATTGGCCGCTCGTAATGTTGATCGTTCGTAGAGCATCGCAATCTCCCGGGAGCTTTTCATGATCGCTTGGCAACTTGTCGGTAGCACTTCAAACGAAAACGGCTCTCTTGCTGGTGGCCATGGTTCGACGCCGAGTTCATCTTCGGGTTCGACGCAGGCTTCGAAGCTAAACAACGTACCCATCTCTCAAGAGCCTTGGAGTACCGAGATAGCAACAAGCGAAGGGGTGTTTCGCATTCGCTGGGAAGCGTCGAATAACGGCAAAGCACTTGGGATGAAATGCTTGACCGTCGAGACCGACACGCTTCGCACCGTGATTCTTCCCTTCCGAGGGATGGGGATATGGAAATCATGGGCAAGATCTTCCGANCGAAGTGCCAATCAGGCAANCGGAAGCAATTCAACGGATAACGACTGGGTGGAGTTTGGTTGGAGCAGTCCAGTCCAAGGCCCAGTACACCCAAGCCTAGTGCCGATTGGAGACCCATCGGGAATCGGTTGGCTAGAAGGCTTCGATGAACTGCTGGTGCGATGTGGATTGCTCAGCAATGGCGCTCCNGAATTCGATGCGGCGGGTAAGGTCGTTTATCCCGTGCATGGCCGAATCGCAAATCTGCCCGTGGATTCGATGCGGATCGAAGCTCATCCGGAGGCTGGTTATCTCGATGTAATCGGCGTAGTTAGCGAATCCCGATTTCTTGTTTACAGTCTGTCACTTGAGTCTCGCATCCGGTTCCACATCGGTTCGAGCGCGATAGAGATTCATGATACGGTTACGAACGTGCGATCAACTCCAGGATCGATGCAATTGCTTTATCATATCAATCTTGGACAACCCGTCTTGCAATCTGGTTCGAAACTCGTCGCTCCCCTAAATCGGCTTGCTCCTCGCGACCCGAGAGCCGCAGAAGGGATCGGTCAATGGGATCGCTGCAACGGCCCTCAAAGTGGGTATAGCGAACAAGTCTACTTTGGCGATCCAGCTTGCGATTCAAATCATTGGACCCAAGCGATGCTTTGCAATCACGACGAAACACTCGGGTACGCGGTTCACTTCGAGAAAACGACTTTACCCGTCGTGAATTTCTGGAAGAACACAGCGAGTGTTGAAGATGGCTACGTCGTGGGGATTGAACCCGCGACTGGCTTTCCCAACAACCGAAGCTTTGAAGAACGCAACAANCGCGTCGTTCAATTGCAAGGTGGTGAGTCCCGAACATTTAGGTTGAAACTCGATCCGAGAATCGGAGCTCAAGCCGTCCTGGAGAGCAAGCAAGCGATTGAGAAGCTGCAAAGCAAGCCTTGTTGCGTCGAGAATGTGCCTGGTTGCGTCGAGAATGTGCCTGTGGCTGGCTGGTCCACCTCTGCCGAGTCGAACGCATAATGTCCTCTTCGGACGCGAGTACACACGGCACTGCGCGTGCAGAATCGCACGACAATACGCGTGCCGAGAAGCACGACAATGCGGGTGCAGTAACGCACGACACTGGCAACGAAATTCTCCTGGATGCACCTCGGGAGAAAAGTGTTTCGATAGGATTTAGCCTTTCTCTGCTGATCATCGCCTTTATCATCCGTCTTGCGATTGGATGGTCGATGAGCGGTTCGCTCGACTCTGACCCTGATGCTTATGCAACCCTGGCAAAGACTTGGGCGCAAACCGGTACCTATGGTTTGATCGACCAAGCTGGTGTAGCGCATCCCACGGCTTATCGACCAGCGATGTATCCTTGGATTCTAAGCTGGTTCATTCTTTCGACGAATTGGAAGACATGGATCATTCTCTTGCATGCGTGCCTGGGTGCGATGACGGCTTATTGGACTTTTGCTGTTGGCCATAGATTGCGATTGAGTAAGTTCATCAGCCTTCTCGCGATGAGCTTTGTCCTTTTCGATCCGATCTTGTTACGTCAATCGACGTTGGTGATGACCGAAACACTCGCAACTTGGTTCGCGATGGGGATTTGGTGGACGTATCTGCTTGGGGTAAGCACAAGTCGTACGCGGGGAGGGGCTTGGTTCGTAACCTTTTGGTCGGTGTTGGGAGTGCTATTGGGGTTTGCCTGTTTGTCACGGCCGACAAGTTTGATGTGGGCTGTGTTGTGGAGCGGTGTGGAGCTCAAGCGGAATGTTCGCGGTGGGGCACTCTTGATGCTCGGATGTGTGCTGGTGCTCACCCCGTGGTGGTATCGCAACGCCCAAGTATTCCACGAAGGCGTTTGGACCACTACGCACGGAGGATATACGTTGCTACTGGCAAACAACCCGGTGCTGCTCAATCACTGGCAACACTCAGCTTCACGTGAATGGAACGAAGAAGCTTTTCACACTTGGTGGCAAGAGCGTAGTGAAGGGGTACAAGGTGAATTGCAGCGGGATCGATTAGCGAATTCGTTAGCGATGAAATCCATCGAAGCGAACCCGCGTGGTTTCATCTATGGTATTGGGATTCGGCAGCTTTGGTTCTGGGCTTGGTGGCCATCGGAGCGCCAAGCGGGACTGGGCCTTCGATGGCTGATCGGCTTTTGGTACAGCGCAGTGACTTGTGCGGTTATTTATGGATGTTGGAGTCTTGGCAAGCGATGGGATCGCAGAGTGTTCGGCAGTGCATTGTGGAATTGGATGCCGGCATTGAGTATGGCGTTCAGTCTCTGTGCGATCCATTCGGTGTACTGGAGCAACATGCGGATGCGATCGCCACTTATTCCGCTCGTGAGCTTACTGGCCGCTTACGGTCTACAAATGATTTGCGAACGATATGCACCGTCTACTTTGAAGACAATGTTTCAGTCTCTCTCAAAGATGCATACGACGCCCCGTTGAAATGGGCGCAAGCTTTTAAATGCGTTTGAACATTTTATCGAGTTGATCTCGGGAGAAGAACAACGCGGTCGGTCGTCCGTGTGGGCAGTGGTGGGTATCGTGATAATAGTCTCGCTGTTCGAGCAACGCCGATATCTCGGTTGAGTTGAGTCGGTCGCCTGCTTTGACAGCGGCTTTACAAGCCATCATGTTCATGATGTCATCGAGAACATCGCGCGGCTCAACCCGCTTGCTTCCAACCATCAGCGATTCGATGACTTGCCTTAGCATCTCGGCGGGAGAAGCTTGTCGAAGAATAGACGGATAGGAGTGCAGAGCGATTGTGTCACCACCGAAGGAATCGATTTCGAAACCGATTTCAGCAAGCATATCGCGATGTTCGAGAGCGATGGCGATCTCCGCTGCGGGCATTTGCACGGTAGCGGGAACCAGCAATCGTTGTCGCTCAATCGACTTGGAAAGTACTTTCGCTTTGATCTGTTCGTACATGATGCGTTCGTGCAACGCATGTTGATCGATAATTACCATACCCGCTTCGTCTTCCGTAATCAGGTAGCGATTATGGATTTGGAATCCGACAGGCTTGGAACTTCCTAAGAACGGATCCGAGATCGGGGAATCGAATCGGCCATGTTCAACGGGAAGGTGTGAAATCGCTTCGGTGGAACCTGCACCTGGCTCAATTGCGCTACCTGCCATGTTGCCACTGGGCATGTTGCCATTGGGCATGGAATCAGGATGCGTTAAGTCTGAAGCGCCCGTGAATGCAGGAGCCGAACCAGTGGTACTGCCGAGCGTGTTACCGAAGGTGTTGTCGCTCGGGCCGATGCTTGGGTTTGGAATATTGCGAAACGTTGTCGCTTGGAAGCCTTGATCGGGATAGGGTTGAAATTGAGGCACGCTGCGAGCTCGCGCCCAGTCGATCAAGGTCGAGTTGCCGGAAGACGTCGCAGGTGATGTTACAGAGGAGCCGGATGGTGAATTCGATGATGAATTTGATGGCGAAATCGTTGGTGAGATCGAAGATGAATTGGAAGAAGCGTTCGCCCCTGGCGCTAGTGGGTCGTGTCCTTTAGCGACAAGGTTCGACGTAAGGAATTTGTGGCGCAAGGTATGCAGCAGTCGACTGTAGAGGGCTCCGGAGTCTTCAAAGCGGACTTCGACTTTCGTTGGGTGGACGTTGACATCGACGGTTTTCGGGTCGATTTGCATATGAAGGAAACAGACGGGCAAGCGACCGACCATCAAGAGCCCACGGTAAGCTTCTCCGAGAGCGTGTTGCAGTGCGCGATCTCGGATATATCTGCCGTTGAGGAAAAGATACTGCATTCGGTTGTTGCTGCGCGAGACAGATGGATCTGTTACGTAGCCTCGCACTTTGACTTTGTCGTCTTCATGTTCTACAGCGATCAGAGCATCAGCGATTTCATCCCCGAAGAATGCTCGGATTCGCTCCGACCAACGGGTTGTTGGTGGAAGGTCATGCAGGGTTCGCTCGTTGCTTGTGAGGACCATATGGACATTTGGAAAAGCCAGCGCGATTCGCGTGAAGGCTTCCACGACATGTCCCATTTCCGTCGACGGTGTCTTGAGGAACTTTCGGCGAACGGGAGTGTTGAAGAACAGATGGCGTACTTCGAGTGTTGTACCGATATTCATCGCACAAGGTTTGATCGGTTCACGATCAGAGCCTTGAGCGCGAAGTTCGTAGCCGCTGTCAGAGGTAGCAACTCGGCTGCGCAGAGTCAGGTGGCTGATCTCAGCGATCGATGCGAGAGCTTCACCACGAAATCCTAACGTCCGGACATCGAATAAGTCATCTGCGTCTTTCAGCTTGCTCGTTGCGTGCGGAGCGAGAGCTAAATGAAGTTGTTCTTCATCGATCCCGCAACCGTTGTCACTGATCCGAATCAAATCGATCCCGCCACCTTCAACGGAGACTTCGATGTAAGTCGCTCCTGCATCGACGCTGTTCTCCAACGTCTCTTTGATGACGCTCGCTGGGCGTTCGATCACTTCACCGGCGGCGATCTTGTTGACCAAACTAACGGGTAATTGGCGGATCAGTGGCATCGAGCGATTAAGGTTTCTCAGAAGGTTGCTTATTGTGAAACGAGTCTTGCTTGAACCTTTAAAGGTATCGGAAAAGGAGAGCTTAGAGAAGCGATTTCGGGGAGTGCCCTGAGGCAGAATGTCCTTGGTAACCCGCTAGGAATCTTGAGAACCAATTCGTGATCCCAGAGGTATTTGCTATAATATCGATGCGGGGATTTGTGCTTTGAGCCCCCCGCATCCCACCTTTACAGCCTTCCCTCCCAGAGATTCTTATGTTGCCAATTCCAAGGCTTGCATTCTCTTTTCGATCTGCTCAGAGCACCGACGACGGCTTGGTAAGGCGCATGCGTGGCGAATTTATGGCCAAGACCAGAAGTATAAAGGTGAGAGAAATGTCCCGTTGGGTGATTGCAAGCATTGTTGGATTGATGAGTTTTTCTGCGATCGTAGGCGTTTCGGAGAAGGTCATGGCGCAAGCGGGGCCGGCGGTTGAGCCGAGTGCAGATCCTGCGAAGGCTTTCGAGCCACGGGAGTTTGTGGGTACGAATGGCAAGGCGCTGAAATATCGGTTGATCAAGCCGATGGGTTATAAATTCGGCAAGAAGTATCCGCTTGTGCTTTTCTTGCACGGTGCGGGAGAGCGTGGGGATGACAACGCTTCGACGCTCAAGCATGCGGCGAAGGACTTTGCCGATTTAGAGCGACGGGCGAAGTATCCGGCGTATGTCGTTATTCCGCAGTGTCCAACAGATCGGCGTTGGTCGGAAGTCGATTGGTCCAAGGACGCGAGTGCGTTGCCTGAGGAGCCAAGCGATCCGATGCGGAACATCAAAGAGTTGCTCGACGAGATGGTGGAGAATGCGGGGGTGGATCCGAACCGGATCTACATCACTGGACTCTCGATGGGTGGCTACGGGACTTGGGATGCCATCGCACGTTACCCGGACTACTTCGCGGCTGCGGCTCCGATTTGCGGTGGAGGGGATCCGAAGACAGTAAGCAAATTCAAATCGTTGCCTGTTTGGTGTTTTCATGGAGCGAAAGATTCCGTGGTCAAGGTCGGGCGCTCGCGTGAGATGGTCGATGCCTTGAAAGCAGTCGGATCGCCGGTGAAGTATACGGAGTATCCAGAAGCCCAGCATGATAGCTGGACTGTGACTTATGCGAATCCCGAGCTGTACGCTTGGTTATTCTCCCAACGTCGCGAGAGCAAATAGTTGCCCTCAAGAGTTTCATACCGGTTCGCACAGAGCGAACCGGTGAACCTTCGCTGTTTCCTCGACTCGTAGATTCTTGAACAACATGTTGCACCTGAGTCCTCGATGGCTAATCGCCACTTTGATTTGTTTTCATTTATTGACGCTAGAGAATTTCGGGGCGAGGGCTAACCGTGTACACGGGCAAGAGCCCGAAGCACCCGCTTTGCCGCCTGCCCTGTCAACTTCACCGGCCCAGTCAACTTCACCGGGGCAGCCATCTTCACCGGGGCAAGCACCGGCACCG
>B570J29622_100085_pt1 | contig 11459 bp, 6 predicted proteins | sample LakMenEpi15Jun10_FD_29622 | JGI IMG/M metagenome (IMG submission 29622) | reverse complement strand
CTCACTGAGTAACTGCTTGGCTTCTTGAGATACACCCGGTCCACTCGACTGCAAGAAAACGTGTGATTGAACGGTCGGATCGCGGAAAAGCAAATTCCGGACAAACTGATACTCACGTGTCGGTCCGCCAGCGATCACCAACACGGTCGAGTTCGGCTCAACGACCCGCACCTCTACTTCGAACTGATTGTCTTGCGCGTTCGAATCGTTCGGCGGCGCAATGACTTTTAGTTCATAGATCCACGCTCCGATCTCTCGCGGAGTGACTTCAAATGTCACGTTGGTAATCGTATCGTCTGCCTCGAGCGTCAGCATGCGCTCTTCTTCAATCGTCGGGCCAACGGTCGAATTCCCCCCCGGTCGACGTCGCAACTGTATCGGTATCTGCTTGCCTTGCATCCCGGATGCTTGAAGCAAACCCGAAACGCGAAACCTATCACCAGGAAATACCCGCTTGGGTGCTTCCATGTCCAACACTTTGACATTCAAAGGATTCTTATCCGTACCCAATCCAACGGGATGGACTCTTACTTCTTGCCCGGCCGCTTGGGATACCACGTTGATCGGATCAATCCCCGCGTTGCTTCTCCCATCGGTTAATAAAACGATCGCCGCAAGCGATGAACTTTGCTCTTGTTCCAGCACTGACTGCAAAGCATCCCCTACCCTACTCTCGGTACCTGTCGCACCCAATAGGGTCTCCCAAGCGACCTCATTGGGAGCTAACGCTTTCTCTTGCTTGTCGTTCGATTGCTCCTGCTGCGGTTGCAATTGCGCATAGGATTCTTGGGTCCATAGCGAACTCCACGGAAAGTTNTCNGAGCGTAGGATCGCNGTNGAGATGATCACAAAACCACACAGCGTTCCAACCACCCCGGCAAGGATTCCATAAGCCCACTGCTGTCGTGAGCTTCCCAGCGCTCGAGCTAGAGAACAAACCAACAATCCAGCCAAAGAGACAACCGTCAGCAACGTTCCCAACCAAGCCGTGAAGCGTAGCCGGCTAAGCAACAGCGATTGTTCTTGCGCTCCAGATCCTTCCGCCGATAACTCTTTGGGTTTCTGAAACGTCGCGACCGTACTGGGTTTGCTTCCCTGGTCAAACCGATACACGGTAGTGTCATGCTTCTTTTGCAGCTCTTTTAAAACCGGCGTTTGCGCAAGGAATTTTTGCACCGCACCGATGCGGCTCGGCCCCGCCGAACTCGCTCCACTCGGGTCGTTGCCATTGTCTTCCAAGGGCATGGTCATACTTAAACTCGTATCGACCAATACCGCTACTTTCGACGACCGCACATCCTTCTTCTCACTGCGTTTCTGCAAATCCAGAAAGAAGATCAGCAGCCCAATCAGCGCGGTCATCCGAAGAATTAACAACGCCACGCCCAACGAGCGCGGTAGTTCTTCCCAATCCTTGCGATACCAATGCACAACCCAAGCGACGATACCGGCGATGCACAGGAGCAAAAGAAACCAATGATGCCATTGATCGAGTTGCTCAAGCCGCATCCATTGGTAATAGACACGCACATCCCCCTGGCCGATCAGCCAATTACCGATCTTCCAGTCATTGAGTCGAGCGATCATATTCGCGGCAAGGAGATGCATAGTCCGATCACGAAGTTCGTTTAGGTAAGTGGTAGGACGCGCTCCAAGCAAGCCACTGCTCGGCGAGCAATAACAAAACGAGCAACGCTAACAAGAGCATGTTGCGATTCGATAAACCAGCCATCGCCAGTTCTGTGCTGCTGGCCAGTGCACTGCGATACTTGAAGTCGACGCCGGTCAAGCTGCGAGCTAAGTCGGTTGGCGTCACTCGATCCGTCTCTCCTTCCGAAGCAGGAGTATTTCTCGCGATGTTCTTCACCACCGCATCTCCCTGGATCGACGTGCCCCACCATTCAAACAATCCAGCAGAGCTCAAGGCCCGTCTCGATTCGCTCGCTTCACCCGGATCGCCTCCCCCAAGATCTGCTCGAAGAGAGTTCTCCCCTACTTCTACCGCATTGACCTGTACCAACGGTCGAACACCATTGACGCTTGCGGCAGGAAGCAGAACTTGCGTTTCAGGCAATAGCTCTTGCGATGAGAAATCCCATCGCAGCGGAGCTCCTGCATTGCGCGATGTCTCAGGCAATCGGAAGCTCGACAAGTAACCCACAATTTTCAACGCAGCGACCACAAAGGTCGGATCCGAAGGCCAGTTGCTCCAGCGACGATCCAGCGATGTCAAGCAAATGAGCATCCGACCGGAACCGATCGGGTAATCGATCATCAGCGGAGCTTTATTTCTCAAACTCGCTACCGGCTTCCACAATTTGCTGCCTGCTGTCTCAAGCTTTTGATCGATCTCCACGTAACGTTCGATCCTGACGAACTGGAAGGGAGAGTTGCTCAATCCCAACAGCGGTTCAAAGATCGGGTGGGAATCGGCAAGCAGATCTGGAGTGGTGTCTGCCTCGGATTTCACTAACTCTACTGGTCCGACCAGTCCAAAGGGTAGAAGAGGCAGGGCGGGCTCAAGCCCCGGGATGGGTTTCGTCCAAGCTCCATAGCTGCGAAGATAATCATTCATCGAAAGGTCGTCTCCAAACCACAGGGAGACCCCTCCACCTTGCGCGATGTATCGATGCAAGTTCGCTAGAGCGCGAGGATCAAGGCTTGGAATGGACTGAAGCAAGATGCACGAGTAGTTTTCCAATGCGACGCTGTCTGCATCGCGCAAATACTCAGGTCGCTCGCGCTGGATCAGCAAACCTGTCTTTGCATTGCCCCCTGGATCTAATGCTGATTCGAAGAAATACGAGTGCTTGCCCCCCGCATCCCCGTCGATCAGCAACACGCGAACCCCTTCGGAAATTTCCAAGACGCATCGCGCGATGTTATCCGCAGCGATCGCATCAGGGGGTAGCTCAATCTGCACGACATGCGAACCACTTTTCGGAAAGACAACTTGCACGTTCCGTGTAACGGACTCACCTGGCTCGATACGCTCGAACAACAGAGGAGGAAGTTCGGTAACCAATCCCGAAAAACGCTCAGAGGGCTTTGGCTCCCCGTTGGAGATCCCGTAGTCTACGGCGGTTACCCGCGCGCTTACGTTGCGAACCGGTGCCGCGCCTTGGTTGCGAACAGTCACGTTGACCATGGTTGGAACCCCGGCCGCGAGGACTTCTTGTCTCGGCTGAACCGTGGTAACTGTCAAATTCTCATGCTTGGCTTCTACGCAATCGATTAAATGGACTTCGACGGAATCACCCGCAATGGAGAGCAATCGCTGCCGTAGCGATACTGCATTCGCCCAGTCTTTGGTTCGGAAGTCACTCATCAAATAGATGATCGATTTCTGATCTTCGCTTGCTCGCACCAACCGTGTCACGACATCAAGGGAGTCTTCTAGTCCGATCTCAAGCGATGTGGGTTGCGTACTGTTAATTCGCGATAGCATCCCCGATGGATCGCTTGGGATGCTTTGTGCAAGCAGATCTGCGACGGCATCGGCCCTGATCGCTTCGGCGTTTGAAGCATCCGGCTTGGCGGGTTCTGGAGTGGGTGCATCCGGTTTGGCATTCGCAGTGCCGGTAGGTTTCGCGTTATCGCTGCCAGCCAGTTGCACTTTCGATGCCCGGAAAATGCTCAACAAGTGATTCGATGCGTCTTGCTTCGTCGCGTCAGCGATGGAAGCGATTGCGGTTAGTGCGTTTTGATAAGCGGACTTGTTGTTTGCAGTATCACCCATCGAAGCGCTATCATCGAGGATGACGTAATGATGAATGGTACTGCGGCCCATCCAAGCAAACATCTTCGAATCGGTAAGCCACTGGGCTAGCATGCCGACGAGCAAAGCCATCGCGAGCATCCGTGAGGCGATGAGCAAGGCTTGTTTAAGCCACACCCAGCGACGGTTCTTGCGATAGCTTTCGAGCAGAAATTCCATGGCCGCCCAAGGGGTCTTTTTGTGACGTACCAAGTTGATCAAATGGATCAGCAGTGGCACGAGAACTAGAAGAAATCCCCAAGCTAACGGTGAGTATGCGAATTGCATGGGTTCACCTCTTTCTCATGTGCGCCATTCGGGCACTTAGGTAGGCTGTCAGAGTCGCATCGACACTGCGGCTGGTTCGAATCAATTGATAGTCGATACGGGCGCTTGCACATGCGTGACGGACTCGGTCGAGAAATCGTTGGAGCGATTCCAAGTATCCTTCCCGAAGCGCACGCGGGTTACAAGTCAGGGTATCGATCGATTCCATCCCTTCGAATCGGGTCGGATCGTTGAACGGGAAGTCGAGTTCGTCATCGTCGAGAATGTGAAACACGAGGATGTCGTGCCCGGCACTTCGCAGCGCGGTTAAGCCTTTGAGTGTTTCTTTCTCGGACCCGAGGAAATCCGATGCGATGACCATCAAGCTGCGTTTCGGATATGTTTCGAGGATCTCCTTAAAGACCTTCGTCAGATTGGTCTTTTCCGATACAGGAGAACTTTCGAGCGCTTTGTAGATGGATTGAAGGTGACTGCGACTTGTGCGCCAGGGTAGTTTCGTGCGGATTTTCTGGTCGAAGACTGTTAACCCTACCGAGTCTTGTTGCCGGAGGCTGAGGTAAGCCAAGCAGGAAGCGATGGTAGCGGCATAGTTGTATTTGTTGAGCGGTCCGCGCCCATAACTCATGCTAGCCGAAGCATCGACTAAGAGCGTACACCGAAGATTCGTGTCTTCCTCGTACTGCTTGATATAGAGTCGATCTTGTCTTCCCCAGACTTTCCAGTCGATGTGACGAAGATCGTCTCCGGGGACGTATTGACGGTGCTGTACGAACTCGACCGATTGCCCGAAATACGGACTGCGGTGCATTCCCGAGAGAAACCCTTCGACGATATTCCGTGCGCGAATCTCCATCGAGGAGATGCGACGGATTGCTTCAGGATGCAAATAGTTTTTGGAATCGGGCATCTTGTAGCAACTGGTCTTGAGCCGTCGGAGTGTTTTGAATCAATTGTTCGATCACGGTGTCGCTCGTCACGCCATCGCTTTCAGCTGCGAAGTTGACCACGATGCGATGTCGAAGCACCGGTTTGGCACAGAACTGCACATCGGATGTGTCGACATGCGAACGACCTGACAAAGCCGCTTTTGCTTTGGCTCCCAAAATCAAAAACTGGACCGCGCGAGGACCGGCTCCCCATGCGAGCTGATCGGAGACGAAGTCGGGTACACCGGGTTGCCCGATCCGAGTTTGACGTACGATCGCCAACGCGTAGCGAATGACATTTTCGGAAACTTCGATCCCGCGAATGAACTCTTGCAACGCGAGGATCTCGGCTCCCTGCAAGACCGCTTGAATGTCACTCGATCCTCGTCCAGTGGTCCGCTTGGCAACTTCGAACTCGTCATCAAAGGTTGGGTAAGATACCCATACCTTGAACATGAATCGGTCTTGTTGGGCTTCAGGTAGCGGATACGTTCCTTCTTGTTCGATCGGGTTTTGCGTTGCCAACACAAAAAATGGATCTTGCAACGTATGTCGTACCCGACCGACCGTAATCTGTCGCTCTTGCATCGCTTCCAAGAGAGCTGCCTGTGTCTTCGGTGGCGTCCGGTTGATTTCGTCTGCTAGAACGACGTTGGCAAACAACGGTCCTTCCATAAACCGTCGCTCTCGCTCGCCCGTGCTCTTGTTCTCTTCGATGATCTCCGTCCCGGTAATGTCCGCAGGCATCAAGTCCGGGGTGAACTGAATTCGGCTAAAGCTCAAATTCATGGTCTTCGCCAGCGTGCTGATCATCAGGGTTTTCGCTAGACCTGGAACCCCTTCGAGCAAGCAGTGGCCGCGAGCAAAAATGCTGATGAGCAACTGCTCAATCACATCTTGCTGACCCACGATGGTTTTCGAAAGCTGGGTGATGATTTGTTCGCGAGCGCGTTGCAAACGGTCCAAGTCCGCTTGAGCTTGATCGGCTAGGGTCATTGGTGATTCAGCGTACGTTGTTGAGCAAAAGGAGAACCGACGATTAATAAAGTCTTAGCAATTGTATCATGAAGCATAGGCAACCAGAAACCGTTTGGAATGCCGATCAAGCGTTTTCGCCCAAATCCACTGGTGGGGGCATCCCTTTGCCGAAGAATTTGGTGATGTCGATCCCCTGCCGCTGTTCTTCTTCGAGGAATTTTACCCTCGATTCCAATCGCTCGAGTCGACGCTGCATCTGCGGGATCAATTCTAGGGTTTGGTCTGCAATTTCCCGCTTGGGTACCGGCGGATACCCTAAATGGCGTTGCATCGCTGCAAACAAATACAAAGGCTCCTTGCGACGGTTCGCAAAAGCGATTTTCCCTTCGCGAACCCCGAAGAGAATCGGATACTCAGCTTGCGCATCAGGCCCTAAATGCCGTTTGCGATATGCGACGAATTCTTCGCTCCGTCCGTAGATCAAATCCGCTAAGTCCACCAGCCCGAGCTGCTTCTGTAAGATCAATAACCACTCTTGCCATTCCCGACCGTATGCCGGATCCCCACTCATGCTCTTGAGTCCAGCATCGTAATTCAGCCGATGTCGGCACAGCGATTCAAATTGAAAGAAAAACAACCCTTGCCGATCAAAGGAAGGGGACGCTTTGTAGTTGGCCTCCGATTGCAGCACCAACAGCGCAGTGCGGAAATCAAAACTCCCTCGATCCTCCTCGGCTTGCTCGACCAAGAAGGCTTGGTAGGCGTAAAGTAGTGACTCAACCGCCGCATCCCGGGAGCTAAAACCCCTGCATGCTTTAACTCGCTGTTGAGAAAGTCGATCGCCATCGGTAGCTTGGTCGTTGCTAACACTTCGAAGCGACACTGGTGCATTAGATCCTGAAGCGTCAGCGCTTGGCCGAGTCGTTCCCACAAAATGCGGAACAGATAAGCTTGCTCGACGTATTCTTCCCGGGTTAAAACGCTACTCATCGCTACTCATACTTGCCCTTCAGGCTCTTAGCGGCAAATCCATGCTGCGAACCGAGATCTAAATTGCTCAGTTCCAGTATTGCTCAGCTCAGGTATCGGTCAGCTCAAGTGCTTGCGGAAGAACTCGATGGTTCGATCCCAAGACAACTTCGCAGCCGCTTCATCGTAGCGAGGAGTCGAGTCATTGTGAAATCCGTGATTCACACCAGGGTAGATGTACGCTTCATAACGCTTGCCCTGCGCGCGCAGTGCAGCTTCATAAGCCGGCCAGCCTTCGTTGATGCGTGTATCGAGCTCCGCATACTGCAATAGCAATGGAGATTGAATCTTCGGCACGTCTTCTACCGATGCTTGCCTGCCGTAATAGGGAACGCCCGCTTTCAATACCTCGGGCAGCCGTACCGCAAGCTGATTGACAACCCCACCACCATAGCAGAATCCAACTGCACCAACATTCCCATTCGATCGAGGATGTTTCGCCAGTTCCAACACCGCCGCATGAAAGTCTTCGAACATCTCTTCAGGCTTACGCTTCGCTTGCATGGTTCGCCCCTCGTCATCGTTTCCTGGGTAACCACCTAGCGGACTCAAGGCATCAGGAGCTAATGCAAGGAAACCGGCGGTCGCAAGCCTTCTGGCGACGTCGGCGATGTAGGGGTTAAGCCCCCGGTTCTCGTGGATCACCAAGACCGCTGGATACTTCTTTCCCGCAGCTTCCTCGCCAGGCATTTGCTTTGGATAAGCCAATACACCGCGAATCTTGCCACCACCTTTTTCCGAGTTGTATTCAAACGCTTCTTGAACAATCCTCGGATCATCGGGCGAGACTTGCTGTGCCCAAGCGTAATTAGGAGTCAGCGCTTCGATCAACGCTTCGGCTGTCAGTCCCGCGCCCGCTAGCCCAGCTAATCGGGTCGCAAACTCTCGCCTTGAAATCCGACCATGTGCGAAGTCATCGTAAGCTACTAGGGCTCTCGGATCGAAATCGCTCGCTTGCTTCCTATCCATGTTTCAACTCCTCTTCTCAAATCGCTGAATGCGTTCGCTTGGTTGTGTTGTAAGTGGTTCTATTCCGAGAAACAAAATACGTGTTTCTCTCCACGCACCACTAGGTCCGAGCCGCTCAAGGCTGGCGTTGCATCGACCCCTTCACCTAAATCCGCGGTCGAGAGGACCTTCAGTTCCGGAGCATCTTCAATCACCACAATCGTGCCACCTCGATCTGTAAGGTAGATCTTGCCATCGGCAGCAACTGCCGACGCATAGGTTCGCATCACACCCGGAACGCGACTCGCCGAGAACAAGGTCTTGCCTGTCTTCGCTTCGACACAGGTAAGCAAACCGGTTTTCTCTTTGTAGTAGTAAAGCCGTCCGTTGGTCAGCAACGGAGAAGCGACATCGGGGGTGTCTCGGTTCTGAGTCCACTGCACACTCGATGTTCCTTCCAGGTTCCCTCGGCCGTTGATGTCAAAAGCGCCGATGAACGAACCGCGAAATCCACTAGCTACATAAGCGACGCCATCTTGAGCGACCGCCGACGCGCAAGGTCTCTGCGTTTGACCTGCGCAATACCAAAGTTCTTTGCCTGTCGCCAAGTCGTATCCACGCGCGGCGTTCTGCCCGTTCATGACGACCTGCGATGCACCTTTGTTATCTTTTATCACCAAAGGGGTCGCCCAGCATGTTGGCTCCTGCCGCTTTGTCTCCCAACGTACTTCGCCAGTCTTCTTGTCCAATGCGACTAATCGCGATGGGCCTTCGTGATCCCAAGGCACCAGCAACATGTCTCCAGCGATCGTCGGCGAGCTACCTTCGCCAAACCCATTGCGGATGGTCATGTCACCCAAGTCTTTTTTCCAGATTAGGTTTCCATCGAAGCTGAAGGCAAAAATGCCTCGCGAGCCGAACGATGCGTAAACCATCTCTCCATCGGTACAAGCCGAGGCGGAAGCAAAGCCGTTGGTCTCGTGTGTTCCTTCGTGGGGTTTGGCAACTACGGCAGTTTTCTCCCATCGAATTTCACCGGTCTTGCGATCCAATGCATATACATTGAACGACCACTCATTGCTCTTGCCCGTTGGTACAGCACTGGTGAGAAAGACTCGGTCGCCCCAGACAACCGGCGAACCGGAGCCCACCCCGGGTATCTCCCGCTTCCATCGCATATTCTTCGTTAATCCAAAGTCACGAGGGGGCTTGGCTGAATCGCTTGCCCCGTTTCCGGTCGGACCCCGCCAATGTCCCCATGGCTCCTGACCAACAACCGATTCGGTCTGCGCTGAGAAACTCCCGGCGAGTACCAAGCTCAGAAACACAAATCGCTTAGCAAGCCTGATAACGGGAGCCATCCCTGTACTGAGAACCAGCTCTTTGCCGCAAATGGACCTTTTCATTCCGCTCTCTCCCTCGACTGCCCGTCACCCAACGCGATTTTGCTACCAACCACCAAAAAAGAAGAAATACCAGTGTAACGAAAAAACGACTTCCTGGAGCGACATTAAGCAATTCTAATAGGATTGCGCTTGGTCTAGCACTCTGGTTGGGTTTAAGCTTAAACAAGACGCAACATTCGTCCGTTTACAGTATTGGTATGACCCTCAATCAAACATTAAATCAGTCGGTTGGCGAGCAGATGCGCGCGGAGGAACTCAGTCTCCGCGCAACGGTGCCCCCTTCTCAAGTCCCCGGCTATCGGATGGAACGATTGCTTGGTCAGGGGGCGTACGGACAAGTTTGGATTGCGACCAATTTAAATACAGGTCGCACAGTAGCGGTCAAATTCTATCTGCATCGCGCCGGGGTCAATTGGTCGTTGCTGACTCGCGAAGTGAGAAACTTGGTCTCGATGTCGGGCAACCGTGCGATCGTACAAGTTCTCGAGGTAGGGTGGGATTCCGAGCCTCCGTACTACGTGATGGAGTACTTGGAAAACGGCTCGCTCGATGATCTGATTCGCAACCGAGGTGCTTTACCGGTGACGCGAGCTGTCGAGCTCTTTACCGGTATCGCGATGGGTTTGAATCACTCGCATGGTAAGGGTGTATTGCACTGCGATCTAAAGCCGGCGAACGTGTTGCTCGACCAAGACATGCAGCCCCGCATCGCGGACTTTGGCCAAAGTCGACTCTCTAACGAGCAAACCCCTTCGCTGGGTACACTGTTTTTCATGGCGCCCGAGCAAGCTGACCTTAATGCGGTCCCCGATGCTCGATGGGACGTTTATGCCCTTGGAGCGATTCTCTATTGCATGTTGGTCGGAACGCCTCCGTACCGAACTCCTGAAACGGTGACGACACTCGATACTGCTACGAGCTTATCAGAGCGACTGAAGCGTTATCGGGATACCATTCACAAGAGTCCGTATCCACGTGCGCACTATCGTGTCGGCGGCATCGATCGAGGGCTCTCTTCGATCATCGATCGTTGCATTGCGAAGAAACCCGATGATCGTTTTGATAACGTCCAGCAAGTTCTCGCGGCATTAGAACGTCGGCATGTGAGTCGCTTACGGCGACCTTTGATGATCTTAGGAATCCTCGGCCCGTTGCTCCTAGCTACCATCATGGGGTGGTTCTTTTGGCGAGCGGTCTCTGTTGCGGAAAGCGATCTGTCGAACGAGCTTCGAGAAGGTGCGCTGCAAAGTAACTTTTTCGCTGCACAGTCCGCCGCAGGAACGCTTGAATCGGAAATCACGCAGCTTTTTGGTCTTGTTGAAGACGAAGCACGACGCAGTTCGCTTGAAGAGAAATTCGTCGAGTGTGTCGACTCAGCCGGCACCGAATTGCTTCAGTCTCTTGCAACCGATCAAAACCCTCCCGCAGAGAGTCGAGCTACACTGATCGATCTTCCAGCGAGAAGTGAGCTGGAGTCTATGCTCTCAAGTCGCCTGGATTTTATCCGGTCGCGCAGCGGTGCGGCTCGCGCTACTCGCTTCGATAGTTTGTTCCTTACCGATCGCTACGGGACGATGCTTGCCGCCGCTTTCGCCAATGATCCATCTTCAGCACCCATCGGTGAGAACTTCGCTTATCGCAGTTACTTCTCGGGGCAGTCCCGCGATTTAAGTCCCAGCACTCCGCGTCGCAATATCCAGCGCACCAACTCAACTCACCTCAGTGTTCCATTCAAGTCCACGACGACGAATCGATGGAAGATCGCTGTCTCTACTCCCGTTTCCGTGAAACGGAAAATCAACGAGAAGACCGAAAAGACCACCGAAGGTGTGTTGGTCTTGACCATCAACATCGGCGATCTTGAACTACTCGCTTCCGAAAGCCAGAAGCAGGAAGCTGCCGAACGGTCCGCAGATCCCGATTATCGAGCCGAGAATCGCCAGTTCTCGGGTTTCGCTGTTCTGATCGACGGCCACGAAGGAGAGCGCGAAGGAACGATCCTGCAACACCCTTTCTTCTCGTCGATCAGTTCGACGCTTAGTTCATCGACGCCCAGCTTGTCGCCAACCAGTTCATCGACGCCCAGTTCATCGGCGAGCTCTGGTGGATCGACCAGCCCTGCGACTT
>B570J29622_100079_pt1 | contig 11744 bp, 10 predicted proteins | sample LakMenEpi15Jun10_FD_29622 | JGI IMG/M metagenome (IMG submission 29622) | reverse complement strand
GAGAAAGCAGTCCTTATCGGCGGAGATCGCCCTCGGCCGTTGCTGGTTCTGCAGCTCGTGCCCGGCGCGATCGTCAGTCGCACCGAGCTTTTAGATCGTGTCGCCGATGAGCTTGCCGATGAACCCCACCACCTTCGCCCGGTGGAATTAGCTATCAGCAATGAACCTTGGACGATCGAAAACGGTCTTAAACATTGGAAAGGTGCCGTCAATCGGCGAGAAATCGAACGTAAGTACGCGGTAGATGCCCAAACAAGACTACAATCGGAGTAGTCGGCTGGGCGACCTGCGGATAATTAGGAACATGGCAAGGCCATTCAATTTACCGAAGAGAACTGATGAAGCGATCCATAGAGGACTGGTTTACCGAGGGAATCGAAGCTCTTGCTTATGGGAAAATCCGTCGAGCGGAAAAGATCCTAGAGCAACTCAAGAAGCAAGCGCCAGGGAATCTGCTGACGATTGAGCTTTCCGGAGACGTCGCACGAGAATCCGGGAATATCGAGGAAGCTTTTGAAGCTTATCGGCAGATTGCCGACACCCATAACCCCTTGTCACGGCGAGCGGTCGGATACATGAACCTTGCATCGCTCCACGAAGAGCAACGCGATGTCGAGCAGGCCCTTGAGTGCATTGGCAAGGCGATCGAAATCTACAGCCAGCTCGGTTTCGACCGTAAACGCTGGGATGCGCAGCGTTACCTCAGCGAAGTGCTTCTGGAGTTCGGGAAATTCTCCGAATCGTGCAGCACCGCGCAGACATTGTTGGATGAAATCAAAAACCATCCGAGACGGCGAAAGTTTCTCGAGTTAGCCGTCGAAGTTCGATATCAGCTTGCCGAATCCCTGCGATTCCTTGGACGTCTCGATGAATCGGCTTACCATTGGGAAAAGATATGCACCCTCGGCAATAAGTACTCGTGGCCTATCGAGTTATCGATGGGGCTCGATGGCTTAGGTGTTGTCCGCCAAATGCAAGGCAGATATGAAGAAGCGTTGAAGCTTCATAACGAGTCCCTTGAAATCGATCGCAATCTCAGGGATGAAGAAGGCCAAAGNGTCAGCCTTGGAAATCTCGCTCGTTTGCATATCCATTTGAATCAATGGGACGAAGCNGAAGACTATGCCAAGCAGAGCATGGAGATCGAACGNCGCAAGGAGAGCATTCTTGGAATCGCGTTCGTAAACCTCATTCTCGCTGAAGTTGACATGGGGCGTGGTAACTATCGCGATGCCGAGAAGCGATTGCTACAACTCGAACGTCTTTACGAACGAGAAGGACTGACCGATGATTCGATCGCTGTATCTAGTCAGCTTGGGGTCGTCCATCGCCATCTTGGGCTTTACGACGAAGCCGAACAAAGACAGTGGAAAGTCTTGAAGCTTGCGCAAGACATGGGGCACGCTGATGGTGTTCCTTCTACCTACGACGAACTTGGTGAGATCAGGGTTGCGCAAGGAAAAGAGCAGGAAGCCAAGGAGTTCTTTGAGAAAGCCATCGTAGGGTTTGCAGAGATCGGGCTGGACCATCGGGTAGCCGAGGTTCAAGCGAAACTCGATTTGTTAGAAGGCAAATAGACACAATCTAAAGCTGCTAAGAGTCCCAGCGAAAATACGATGGACTCACTTGTGGTAGTCGATGATCGCATGTTAGTTGGAAATGCAAGCACACTTCTGACTGCTTGGCATGGGAGACTGTGCCGACCTTGACGATCAATCCACTCGCAGTAGGTCCGCTCAATACCGAACAACTAGCTCTCCGATACACCCAGCGAAGGATCATCCCTCCTCGAGCTTCGAGGATTTGCTGGCATCGGAAAGTCATCATGAGCCAAAGCCTACCGAAGGATCAAGTCGGCATTGTTACCCTGGTGCGTGGCGAAGAGAAATACGTCTTCGTTTTCCAACCTGAACGTCGCACTGAGTTGCTGCGTCTGCTTGGACGTTATGCTGCGGATCCAAATCTTTCCTTCAATTGGTACGATGCGGCGGTGTTGAGCCAGCGAATTCGTGAGATGATGCCTGCATCCAATTCCGACGCGACCAGGTGTAATGCTGGTGCTATGAGTTTGATTCACGAGGAAGACGGTTTCGAAGACGACGGATTCGAGCCAGATGTGGGGTTTGAGCCAGATGAGTTCGGCTCAAGTTCTTTCGATTCCATTCCCGGGCGAAATAATCCACGCCGTAACCCTCCACGCAGTAATCCGCCGAGATATCGGTTTCCTTCGTGAAATCGCAGGGGTCCTTGTCTTTCAGGACCTGTGATCTTCAGGCTTTGATGCTCAGGATCTGATCCTCAAGACTTGCCTTTGGATCAATTTGGGCAAGGCTGTCTTAAAATGAGACAGTTTGGCATGCCCCCTGGATGCTCCGCTTTCAATTATTGGCCTTCGGAACGTCGATTTGGCAAGTCCTTTGCCAAAAAATTACAATTCGTGGTGGAAGTAACTACAACGCCATGGTTGTTNATGGGCAGTAAATCGCTTGAGCTGCCNATGCTTTAGCCCAAAGCGAACATANTTTGGCCGAATCGAATCCTCGGTAGGAATCTTTTGACTTTTGGCCCGCTTCTTGCATTTGTAACTTTTCGTCTTCTTCCTGATCGAAGCTGCGAACCGAAGAGGGTTTGCGAACGTCGAACAGTGAGAAGAAGACCGTACGACTCCAACGTTTGGGGTTTGTCCCGTTGCGCCGGCGATGGTCCTTGTGGTAGGTTAAGTCCACCATGGGCGTTGTTTGCATGGCAGGAGGCGAGTAGAAGATGAATAGTGAATACAAGATTGCACTGATCCGAGAATTGCGAGACCAGCAAGTTCGATTTGCTCCCCGAGGCAAAAGACTTGAACAAGCCGACCGCGCCGAGAAGCTTCTCTCGGAACTCGATGGGGCGAAGGAATATCCATTCGACTTCCTCTTCTATCGCGTCACAGAAGTTCGTCCCGAGACGAGCAGCATGCGATTGATCAAGGGGCACGATGCGCAGCATGATCTGCGATTGTTCGTCGAGGATATCACCGATTCGATGAATCTTCGACTCGAAGAAGCTTCCGAGCCGGTTCATACCGTCGAGGATCTGAGCAAGCTTTTTAACGTGTCGACCAAGACGATTTCCCGTTGGCGAGATCAAGGGCTTGTATCTCGGCGGTTTGTTGCCGAAGGGAGGAAACGCGTGGGCTTTCTTCACTCTAGTGTCGAACGCTTCGTAAACCTTAACAAAGTCCGAGTCGAACGCGGCGAGCGTTTCAGTCAAATGACAGATGCGGAGCGCGATGACATCATCGATCGCTCTCGCAGACTCGCTTCCCAGGGGGCAAATTTGACCGAAGTGATTCGGGACGTAGCGAAGGAAGTTCATCGAAGTATCGAGACGATTCGTTACACGATCAAGAATTTTGACCGCAAATATCCAGCGATGGCCGTCTTCCCCGAGCAGCGAGAAACCCTCTCCGAGGAAGACAAGCGAGCCCTTTATCAACAACACCTGCGAGGAGTCTCCACAGTGATTCTTGCAAAACGATACCGACGAACCCGAGGCAGCATTGTTCGACTTCTCAACGAACAACGCGCTGTCTCGATCCAAGAGCTCGCGCTCGATTTCGTACCAAACCCAGTCTTTGAAGATGACTCCATGGTCGATCAGATCTTGGCAGAAACTCCTACAAGCCTGAGTCCAACACGGAAAATGCGAGCTCCAAGCGGCCTGCCAGCGTACCTCGCATCGCTGTACGAAGTTCCGTTGCTTGAGCCACAACAAGAAGTTCACTTGTTCCGCAAGATGAATTTCTTGAAGTACAAGGCGAGCGGGCTTCGAGAAAAACTCGATCCGAAAGCACCTACGGCTGCTTTGATGGATCAGATTGAAAAGCTGTACGAAGAAGCGCTCGCGGTTAAGAACAAGATCGTCCAAGCCAACTTGCGTTTGGTCGTCTCGATCGCAAAACGTCATGTCGGAACTTCCGGGGATCTCTTCGGTCTGATCAGCGATGGAAACGTATCCTTGATGCGAGCTGTCGATAAATTCGACTACGCACGGGGATTCAAGTTCAGCACGTATTCCCACTGGGCAATCCGCAAGAACTTCGCACGTTCGATCCCTGATGAGTTCAAGCATCGCGAACGGTTCCGAACCAGCTCCGATGAGATTTTCACCAGCCATCAAGATGCCCGCGCCGATCACTTGGCAGAGGAAATCGATCAGCAAGTGCGTGAAGACCAAGTCCTAAAGATCCTGCACTCGCTCGATGATCGCGAACAGCAAATCATCGTCATGCGATTCGGACTAGGACGTGGCTCGGAACCGCGAACGTTGAAAGAAGTCGGTGAAGAGCTCGGTGTCACCAAGGAACGGATCCGACAGCTCGAACTACGTGCCTTGGCCAAGCTTCGAACTGCCGCCGAACGCGAAAAGATTGACGCTCCAGAATAGCTTGGTCGTTTCCAAGTTGCTGGCAGTCAGCTAGCCGACAAAAAGCTGGGGGAAGCTTACCCCGTCCTCCCAGCTTGCTGAAAATTTCGAAAGCTTGCAGAAGTGTCATAAATGCTTTTGCAAGTTTTTTGCAAATAGGGGGCGGTTGAATTTGTCAGATTTTTTCAAACGTAGTAAGCTCTCTCTTCGTAGTTCATCACTGAGCTATCCCTGAAGTCAGGGAATTCAAACGGAAAAGTTCACGACTTTCATTTCACCTTTTAGCAAGCCTCGTTGCCATGCAAAGCTCTGCGACGATTCGCCAATCTCGACGGTCGGCCTTCACCCTTGTGGAGCTACTGGTCGTTATCGCCATCATTGGCATCCTGGTAGGGTTGTTGTTGCCGGCAGTCCAAGCTGCCCGGGAAGCAGCCCGACGCGCTCAGTGCATGAGCAATCAACGCCAAATCGCCTTGGCTTTACTTAACTACGAGAGTGCCAACAAACGTTTGCCTAGCGGTTGGGTCGATTTCCAACAGTCCAAGCAACCTGGCTGGAGCTGGTCGCACGCCATTCTTCCGTATCTAGAAGCCAACTCGCTCTATAGCCAAATCGATCTTCGGTCCCCAATAGATGCTCCGGTCAATTTGTCTTATGTGACCAACGTCATTCCCCTGTTTATCTGCCCTTCAGATACTGGTGAAAACACATTTGAAATCGGCGGCGAAACCGATGAAGAAGAACCAGAAGAGCACGTCGGTCATAACGTCGACGAAGGTCCTAAGCTATTCCGCATCGCGAAGTCGAATTACCCAGCCGTCTTCGGGACCCAAGAAATCGAAGATTCACCTTACCTCTCCGATGGGACCTTCTTCGGAAACTCCGCTATCCGTCTTCGCGACCTGCGAGATGGTCTGAGCCACACGATGATTGTCGGTGAGCGTTCAAGCCGGCTTGGTGGGTCCATTTGGCACGGCTGGATCGATCGAGCTGCAGAGCCCGGTGCCCGCTTCCTCGGTGTGGCAGATCACCCACCCAATAGCAAGATCGGGCACTTCGAGGATTTCTCTAGCCGACATACCTCCGGCATTCACATCGTCTTGGGGGACGGATCCACTCGGCTCATCCCCGATACGATTGACGTAGCGATCTACCAAGCTCTGTGCACTCGCGCGGGTGGCGAGATTCCAAGGGAAATTGAGTAGAGCTCGTTGGGCTATCGCTCTACTCAACGGCAACTGTTCCAGTAGCAAGTTAGCTGATGAACTTACGCAGTTCGAGGATCAAATTTGAGATCCCGATCAGGAATAGCAATGCGACGCTGATCCAAAGACCAATCTCCATCGCTCGAGACCCGAGCAGATCCTTGCGAGATTTGTAATATCGAAAGTACAGGGCCGCAAAGCCGAGCATCGGTAGCATGACTGCTTGGGCAGAACCGCTGATCAAAACCAACCATGCAGGGTTAGGTAAAATCCAGTAGACCAACAAGCACAAGAGTGGGAACAACCCGCTTAGAAACTGCACCATCTTAGCTTGGGTCTTTTCGTCGCTGCTGATCAAATGAATGACCTGCAAGCCGTCCGTGAAGGTTCTTGCGTGGCTCGCATTGGCGACATAATAAGTCGAGTAAAGAACCATAAAGGCACCCAGAAGGTAGATCGGTGGGGCCCAGCTGCCGAGCACCGGTTCGTACATCGCGCTGAGTGTTTGAATCAACTTCGACTCCTCAGGCTTGATCCCAGAACGGTGTAAAATTCCTGCTCCGAGAACGAAGAAACCGATGGTTGCTACTGTGTAAATGATCATTGATACCCATACGTCGTAGTGCATAACTTTGAGCCATCCCTTGGCTCGGTCAAGCCAAGCGGCCGAACCATCATCCGGCCCCGTATGCCTTGCGTAACCTTTCTCGATACACCAGTACGGGTACTGAATCAATTCCGCAGCACCAACGCCGATAATCCCAACGGTTGCTAAAGCGGTTGCCAGCGAAGTCAGCCGGTCACCTTCTGGAAGCTGAAAAGACAGTCCTCGCAACCATTCGCTGGTGGGAATCGCCCAGTCAGGTTTCATCTGAAAGCCGATCACCGTCGCCATAGTAACAACGGTGAAGATAGCCACCATCACCGTCGAGCCCGATTGCACTAAACCGTACCCACCGAAGTAAAGCAATCCTGCGGTGATGAAGGCAACGGGTATTGCCCAGTAGCGATCGTCCATCGGTCTGGGCAACGCACTGCCAGCCGCACTTCCCTGGGCGTACTTCTGCAAATAGGTGTCCTGTAGCTCCTTTAGTTTGACCTCGATTTCCTGAGCCGTCTGACCTTGCACGACTCCGGGTTGAGTAGCTACCGACGCCAGTCGCAATTTCGTTTCGAGATCACCGATCTCGTGATAGGCCGCTCCTTGAGCGGTGAGCGGTTGAACCAGTGCCATGATTTGTCCGACGCTACCGACGATACCACCCAACTGTCCGATACTGCAAAACCACATAAAGAACCAATACCAAATCAACCAGTTGCCTCGATTTGCAACTCGTGGTCCAGGAACGGTATTGAGTGCTGAGAGCGTTGGGACTCCGGTTGAGACGGTATAGCGCCCGATCTCGATCTGTGCGAAGACTTTCACAACGCATCCCAAAATAATCAGCCAAAGGAGTATCAATCCTCCTCGTGCACCGGTAAGAGTCGTGGCGATCAGCTCACCGCTCCCGACAATACTTGCTGCGATGATCAGCCCTGGGCCCAGGTAAGATAGAATCCCAAAGAACGTATTTGGTGGCGGTTTGGTGGTCGACTCTGTTTGCATGCTGGAAAACTGCGTGTGGCGTGTGGGTTGCCAAAAGGGTACACTTAAGGGAATAAATCGCCTTGCTCTAATCATATCCTCAAACACGACCGGTCCCAGCCATGATCGTAGGTATCCCTAAAGAAATCAAAGAGGACGAATACCGTGTAGCCATGCTCCCTGTGGGGGTCGAGGAATTGGTGCAGCGGGGGCATCAAGTCCTAGTCCAAGCGGGAGCAGGACTCGGCTCCGGACTTGCTGACGAAGCCTACGAGCAAGCGGGTGCAAAGCTTGTTGCGTCTGGAAAAGAGGTGTTTGAACAAGCTGACCTTATCGTCAAAGTTAAGGAACCCCAAGCGAGTGAGTTTCCCCTGATTCGCAAAAACCAAGCAATCTTTACTTACTTCCATTTCGCAGCCGACCGAAAACTCACCCAAGCGATGATCGATAGTGGTGCGTTGTGTTTGGCTTACGAAACTCTTCGGGATTCTCAAGGTCGATTGCCATTGCTGACTCCCATGAGTGAAGTCGCAGGACGGATGAGTATTCAAGAAGGAGCGAAGTATCTCGAGAAGCCTCAAATGGGGCGTGGGATACTTCTAGGAGGAGTTCCCGGTGTTCCACCCGCCCACATCACCGTTCTCGGTGGTGGAGTTGTCGGTGCAAACGCCGCAAGAATCGCTGCGGGATTTCGCGCAGATGTAAACATCCTCGATGTCAACCTGGATCGGATGCGTTACCTCGATGATGTTATGCCTCCGAACGTCAACGTGATCTACAGCGACCGCTACAACATTCGTGAACAACTTAAACTTGCAGATCTAGTCATTGGCTCTGTCTTGATACCCGGGGCCAAAGCACCGTACTTGGTTCGCAAAGATGATCTTAAACTGATGAAACCCGGTAGTGTCATCATCGATGTGGCGATCGATCAAGGTGGTTGCGTTGAAACCAGCAAACCCACTACGCATAAAAACCCAACCTACATTGTCGACGAAGTTCTTCACTACTGCGTCACCAACATGCCTGGTGCAGTGGGGCGCACAAGCACCTTTGCACTCTGCAATGTTACTCTTCCCTGGGTCGTGCAATTAGCTCAGCAAGGAATTGATCAAGCCATCGCTGGCAGTAAACCGCTTCAGGAAGCGTTGAACGTTCGTCGTGGAAAGGTAACCAACGAAGCTGTCGCGAAAACGTTCGGCTATCCTTATGAACCCCAATTGCAATAAAGTCGTGGTCCAGAATTTTGTACGGTTGGTGGTTCAAGCTTCACTCTTCCTCTTCGCCTTCATCTTCGTAGCAAGCTATCTTGGCTCATCGGCGGGCAGATTGGCCTCTGCCCAAACTCCAACAAGTAACGCAACTTCAAACGTCACATCAGTCACATCACCAGAACGCGAAATTCCTTCGAATGTTTTCGCAATCCGTGTCGTTGATGCCGAGACCAAACGGGGCGTTCCGCTGGTGCATCTCAAGACCATTCATCATTTGCAGTACGTAACCGATAATCTCGGTTGGGTGGCTATCGATGACGTCGATCTGCTTGATCGCTCGGTCTTCTTCACTATCGAAAGCCCCGGGTATGCTTTCGCAAAAGATGGTTTTGGATTCTCAGGAACTCGTCTCGACTGTACTCCCGGCGAATCTGCAACTCTCGAAATAAAACGAATACAACTCGCAGAACGGATGTACCGGTCCACCGGTGTTGCTAGATATGTCCACACGCACAAACTCAATTTGCTCAACGATCATTCGGCTCTTGCACCATCAAGCGAAAATCCGTCGATCGGATGCGATAGCGTTTTGACCGCAACGCTTGGAGACAAACTCTATTGGTTCTGGGGGGATACCTCCCAACTCCATTATCCGATAGGAGGTAGTTTTCATATGTCTGGAGCAACGACCCTAGTGCCTGATGCTCAAGGTTCCATAAGGGGAATCGGGCTCGATCAAGCTCCCCCCGACTTTTCACATTGGGTTGATAAGGAAGATCGATCGAAACCGATGGCTCGCATGCCTGGTGAAGGACCAAGCTGGCTCCTTTCATTAGCTACCATCCGCGATCAAGCACAANCCTCCAGCGAGTCGTTGTTCGCTCCTTACGTGAAAATCAAAGAGGGACTCCAAGCTTATCGATGGGGGTTTGCCAAATGGAACTCGCAGACCGAGTCGTTCGAACATCAGGTCGACTGGGATCGCTCTCCGGATTTGTTTCCTCAATCCCAAGCTCACGTCATCGAGTATGTCGAGAAGGAAACAAAGTACCTCGCTTTCTGTTCTCCCATTCCTGACGTTCGAGTTCTTGCAACAGCCCAAGCGTTCATCGAACCGAGTCAGTACGAAGGATACACTTGCTTGCAGGATGGGACTAAGTTTTCCGATCGAAAGCTCGATCGCGATGCGCAAGGCAAACTTGTTTATCGGTGGAGACGGGCAACCCGTCCACTTTCTCAGCAGGAAGAGCGTCAGTTGGTCGACGAGAAATTAATGGCACCTGAAGAGCGGTTGCGCCGCATCATCGATATCGATTCCGGTAAGGAAGTAACAATGCATAACGGTTCGGTCGCTTGGAACCCAAGCCGCAATCGTTGGTGCATGGTCTTCACCCAACTTCAGGGCGATGATTCCATGCTGGGAAACATCTATTACAGCGAATCGATTGGTGACGCTGTTGGACCATGGCGTAAAGCCAAGTTAATTGCTCGTCACCCGAATTATTCGTTTTACAATCCGAAACTGCACCCGGAGTTTTTCCAAGAGAATGGTCGCGTTGTGTTTTTCGAAGGGACCTATACTCACACGTTTTCCGGAAACACCGCCCCTACCCCCCGTTATGATTACAACCAGCTCATCTACCGATTGAACTTGGAGAGCCAAAGTTGGCTTNNGGCCCTATCCGCCGAATAGTTCCTGCCAGATATCTGCATCTTTGTAGCTTTTCCCTTGAAAATCGCTCTAAGCGGCAGTTTTTTGAGCAAGAGTATTCATTAGGTTTTGTAGGGAAACGCAAAACCGGGCGATTTCGCCACGATTATCAGGTCGGATATCAGGTCGACAATCAGGTCGGCTAGTCCTCAACATTGACATCCCAGCCCTGGGATTTACTCGTACCGGTCGCTTGCCGATGGTATGATAATGGCCCCGCCAAATCCTCCCACCGCAGCCCCTGGTATCCTTATGCGATACCTCGTTCACCTCTGACCGAATCGTAAAGCATCTTGAGCACGAACCCCCTGTTTCGTTGGCTAAGGCCAAACGACATCGCAAAAGTCTCTGCCCTGCAACTTCTGGCTAAGGATGTTGTCGAAGGGGTTACGGGTGGAATTCATCGCTCGAAACATATTGGCGCTAGCATCGACTTCAAGGAGCATCGTCCTTATGTGCACGGTGACGAAGTTCGCTCGATCGATTGGAAGCTTTTTGGCAAGACCGACCGACTCTACATCCGCCAATACGAGGATGAAACCAACCTCCGCGCTACGCTTGCTGTCGACCAAAGTGGATCGATGAACTATGTCGGATCGAGAGCCAACCAACTCTCTAAACACGAATATGCGATCCGACTCGCTTCTTGCTTGGCATATCTGCTGATCTCGCAACAAGACTCGATTGGTTTGGCGACCTTCGATACATCTATCCGAGCCACGATTCCTCCGAAGTCGCGACCTAACCATTTGCGTCTTATTCTCGAGTCGCTTGCNGCTTCNAAATGCCAAAACGAAACCGACCTCGGGGCNGTCTTGCATCAGCTTTTGAGCGTTTGTCGAAAACGTGGGTTGCTGTTTCTCATCAGCGATGGGTTCGGTAAAACCGAATCGCTGTTCAAAAGCTTATCAATGTTGCGCGCCAATAATCAAGAAATCGTCTTCTTCCAAATCCTCGATGACGACGAGATAGACTTTCCCTTCCAAAACCGAACTATGTTCCGATCGTTAGAAGCCCGCGATCAGCAACAACTCGTTGATCCACTATCGCTTCGTCGCAACTACTTGAACAACTTTCAAATTCACCAAGATGCAATCCAAGCCGCTTGCCGGCAGAATCGAATCGATTGGATCCCCGTACGTACATCTGAATCCTTTAGCGCCGTGCTAGCCACCTACCTATCGCATCGAGGTCAAGCATGACGTTTCTAAATGCCTTGCTCGCCTTCGGAGCAACAGCTTTTACAATCCCGCTGCTCATTCATTTGCTCAATCGAAGCAAATATATGACGATCGATTGGGGGGCGATGCAGTTCCTCGAGTCCTCCGTGAAAGTAAACTCAAGGAGAGTTCAGTGGAAACAACTTCTGTTGCTGCTCGTTCGTTGCTTGATCCCGGTACTGCTCGCACTCGCCATGGCCAGGCCTTTGCTACAAGCTTGGAAGAATTCCGCCGACGCTAGTCCTGTAAGCTTGGCAATCCTGATCGATGATTCCCTCTCGATGTATACGCTCTCGCAAGGCCAGTCCGCTTTGCAACCCGTGCCTGCTGACCAAGCTTCCAATGAATCGATTCGACCTGGGAGTTCTTCCTCGAGAATCCTACAAGCGGTCGCACATGTGC
>B570J29622_100077_pt1 | contig 11843 bp, 8 predicted proteins | sample LakMenEpi15Jun10_FD_29622 | JGI IMG/M metagenome (IMG submission 29622) | reverse complement strand
CTGATACTACGAATGGGGTCGATAGTGGTGGCGATGCAACCGAGGAAGACGCAACCGATGAAGATGCAACCGAGGAACAAGAGTTTTACTACCAAGTAGTCATCAGTGGTTCACGCGATCTGCCGAAAGGTGATCCAACGAAGATTGCTGAAATTGTTGAAACTGATTTGCGGGAGGTGTTCCCGGAGATTAGCAGCTCCGGGGCAAGGATGCTACGAAGCAAAGTGGTGACAGACCCACATTCGGTGTTTTCGGTCGATCCCGAAGGCACTTCTGAAAAGAGTGCAGGTACGGTGGCTGGCGTCGATGGCAGGTTACCGAGCGGAATGTTCTCTGACCAAGGCATTATTCTTGCGGGTGATTGGACGCAGACAGGATGGCCTGCGACCATGGAGGGGGCTTTACGATCCGGGTCACTCGCTGCTCAATGCGTCTTGGGGCTACTTGGGCGACCTGCACAAATTGCCATCGATGCGGAATAGTTCCGCTGAACATTATCGCCAACGCATCGGTTTGTTTTCGCGTTGAAGAAAACGGTATGCAAACCAAGCGATACCTGTCAGGCCTNNGATCGTCAAAAGAACNTTGCTCGTCGAGTTTCTTGGGTTCGAAGTCTTNGCGGTATCGCTTGAGTCATTCGTGGTCAATTCCGGGCCTTGTGCAAGCTTCCAATGGTCGACAACCATCATCGGAGCTTGTTGAAAGCCGGTGTCTTGTGTCGCCGCGCTTACCTCTATGGTTCGGAATCGCCAGGTTCGATAAGCCCAGCCTTCGACATCGATCCGGATCCTTGGGTACCAAACTAAGGTGGGGAGTGCATCGGATGCTTCTTGAGAATCCGTTCCGTTGTTTTCCTTTTCGGAAGAAACAGCATTTTGCGGAATCGCATTTTCATTGGAGGGATCTGGGTCGTGAAAGACCCAGGTAGGAACACTGGCAGATACCAAGGTCATTGGGAATTCTTTTTCGAATGTGATCGGTTCGAAGTCTTTTCCNTATCGAACGGCGACACGGTTCGCACCGATGCTTGCAAGTCCATCGAGTTGATAATAAGCATTTCCGCCAAGCCAGCGTTGATGTTCGGGATTGCGAACTTCGATTCGCTGAATACGTCGCACTTGAAATCGTGCTCGCGTCCTTTCCCCTACGCTTCGATGACTATCGCGGATCGCTTGCTTATTGGCTTTCATTGCTTCAGTCCTGCGAATCCAGTCCATGGTGCCAAGTGTAACGGCGGTGGATTGCGAATGGGTTCTGGTGAGCTTCAGCATCGAGTAAAGGGGTTCCGCGTCGGTCGAGTTGATAGGAGTTCCGTGAAGGCGTTCGAGGGAGTCGCAATGAGCAAGGTCCCATTGGCTCGCAGCAAGTGAACGCCAACCTTCCGAGAGTTGTGGGCTTGTCCAATCCAGGGATGAATCCTTGTCGGTATCATTCGTGAGTTGTGTTGATGGAACGCACGGAGAAGTGCTGTTCAAGGTGTTTGTCCAGAGTACTCGGGAGGCGAGTATGTAACCTGGAGATGTTTCGGTTGCTGGATGATCTGCTTGAACGTCGTGATCTATTTGAAAGACTCCTAGGCCTTGAACTTTCACCGGTTGCACTAAGGATTCGCTGTCGGTCCACGATTGTGGGATTTCTTGTGCCAAGGCGATGATTGACTTGGATCGATCCTTCGAGTTCGCTTGATCGATTTGCAATGCATAGATAGATGACCACCCAAGTCCCGGCATCATGGATGTATCCACCGGGATTTTTCGAATGGCGGTAACGCGTCCGCTCCATTCGCCGAGAACCTTGCTGGTGGGAATCGTGTCGGGCGAGGGGGGCGGGGAAGGGAGTAGGGTGAAGCAATTCGACGAAACGATTTGCCGAATTTCAGTCCGGAATTTCGAGGCTACGGCAAGTGTCGCGAGGAGATCGGGTGAAGCCACACTCGGATCGATCGATGCCAATAGGTTTTCCTGTGCGGTGTTCTTTGTGTCGCTCTTCGCATTACTCTTTGCGTTCGATTGTAAGTCGTCGGTTTGGGTTTCTTTTGGTGGGCCGGTTGGTAAGGGGATTTGTGCGAGCGGAAGAATCTGTGGTGGCAGGCTGCCAAGACGATTCTCCAGTCGCGTTTGAAGCAGATTCAAAGGGACTTGCCAATCGATAGGTGGCAACCAATCTCGCACTGTCCGCAACTTGGAAAGCTCGTAGGGGATGGAGAATGTTGGTGAAGGGTTCGATTCGATGTTGCGCGGAGTTGCAGTGTTATCGTTCAGCGAGTCCGTTGCGACGATATGAGTAGCGATGAGTACCGCGATGTCTCCACCTTTACCAGATGCGTACGCGCGACGTTTCGAAATGAAACCCGCGAGCGTAATGTCTTGGTCCTTCTTCCATCGTTCAGATTTCTCTCCCTTCCCTGGGAGAGAATCGCTTTGCTCGGTTGGAATAGGAGCATAGATCTGGATGGGCTGGCCGCTTGGGTCATCAGTCCGGAGCCATAATACGTCGTAGTTGACGGAGTAGTCGTTGGCGAGGCGCAATGTTGCTGGTGGTTCCACAATACCGATGGTTCCTTGAACACGAAAGCACTGTCCTCGAAGAGTGTCGGTTTGGGACATTAGTTGTTGAAGCGATATGGTAGGGATGTCGCCAAGCGAAATTTTGTTTGCTGCGAAGTTCCCTGCTAGTTGTGTCGCTTTCGATAGCAATCGAGCCAACGCGATTCGTTCTGTGGATTTCCATGGTGTGTTGTCGGAGAAATCCTTGAGTAGTTGGCGATCGAGTCCGAGTTGAAGACTTTGCGAAAACTGCGACCCCGACCACGCCGGATTGCGTGGCGCGAGTGGCGAAGGGCTTGAGGAATCGCTCCATTGCTCGTTGAGTTCCTGGAGGGATTTCAGGAAATCGGTTAACATCGAATGATGTGAGCCATCTCCTTGGATCGAGTCGGCAAGTTCAATCCATCGTTGGACTTTCAATGCTGATGCTTCGAGCCACTTGCGGACGGTTTGGGATGAATCCGTTGCGTTTGGTATCTGATTTGAATCCGATAGTCCAAGGGTGATTCGCAGTAAGTTCGATTTGATTTCCGGGGTGGCCTCGTTGAGCAGTTGATCGAAGACTTGTGCGTAAAATTCAGTGACTGGATCAAGGCTTCGGTTCGACAGTTGAGATAGCGTGTACTTTAGCTCCGTATCTTCATCTTCTGAAGCAATTGGATTTTGTTGTGGTGTTTGCTGTAGTGTTTGCTGGGTGGTTTTTTCGGGAGCTTGTAAGTCGAGTTCGGGTAGTGACGGGGATTTGCGTTGTTCGGAGGGCATCAAGCCGATTGCGGTGGCAACTTTTTGAACTTTCTTAGGGTCGGAGACTTGCTGCATCATCAGCAGGACGAGAACGAGCAGGACGACGAGGGATACGACTCGTCTGGGGCCGTTGTTATCTCGCAACGCCGTTTCGTGGATTTTGCGTTGACCATCGAGCGAGTACCATCGATCGCGTCTTCGTCGGGGCATAGAAATAGCTGCAAATGAATCGTGGAATAGGGAAGTACCATCTGTACGGCCATACCGCTATAATACGGGCGGACTCGTCTCCAGTATTGTATCCACCTTTTCCAAGTAGCGATCGAAACTTATGCATCAGAACACGAAGAAGCCTGGCAGGAAATCTCGGTTCCTGGTTCTCAGTAGCCTTCTCTTAGGTGTGCATGCGGCTTTTGGGATAGCATCGCAAGCCGTGGCGGAGGAGCCTGCTGCGAAGTTTCTTCAGCGGCTCAAAGAGGAAGGATACTACGACCAAGCTCTGAAGTACTTGGACTTAAGTGTTCAAAAAAATCGGCTTCCTGCATCGATGAAGGAAGACATCGGGCTTGAGAAAGTCATGCTTTTGCAGATGTCCTTGGCGGAGGTTCGTACCGCAAAGGATTTGGATGTGAAACTTGCGCAGGTAGAGCAGGGATACAAAGAATTTCTGACCAATAGCCCGCAGCATCCGAGGCGTGGAGAGACGTTGCTGAAGCTTGCTGACCTGTATTTGGATCGAGGAACGAAGTTGCTCGAAGACTCCAAGGAAGACGCACGCAAGCCTGAGTTGGCTGACAAAGCGAAAGAACAGCGGGAGCGAGCTAGGGGATCACTGCAACAAGCTTTCGAGACTTACACAACGACGATCGATTCCCTTCGCCCGACGTTGGAACAGATGCAAGGGGCAAATGTCAAACCCAATGAGACCGAGCGGCTCGCTTTGCGTGAGAAGTTGCAACGGGAGTATCGTCAGGCGCAGATCCTTCAAGCGATCAGCAATAAGTTGACAGCCGAGACATTCGATGCGAATTCCCCTGAGTGGAAACAGCGACTCGAAGATGCCGAGAAGAAGCTTGCTGATGTTGCAGACAAAAGCAGTAAGCAAGCGGGAGCAAAGTACTTGAGTTTGCTCAATCGCGGGCGGATTCAAGCCATGTTGGGGCAGGTCGATGGAGCAAGAGAGACCCTTAAGCGGGTTGCGGAGAATGAAGATGCTGGAATCTTCCGTACGTGGAGGATCCAAGCCGTCTCCGACATTGTTCGGCTCGACAGCACTGCGGCTTCGGGGAAGTACGAAGCGGCCATCATGGCGGGTGAAGAACAGCTCAAAATGGTCGACTTCCGCGAACGCGAGAAACCCGAGTGGCAAGATCTACAGCTTGCCGTTGCCGAAGCGAGGCTCGCTTGGATAAAAACCCTCGATCCCAAAGGGGATGAAGCGAAGATCCGGAACTTAAAGCGAGAAGCTCGCGATGCATTTCAGAATCTTGCCAAAAAGCAGGGGCGTGCTGGCAACATCGCGAAGGACTATTTGAAGGACCTCGGGATCGAGGTTAAAGGGAACACTGACGACAACAAGCTTCCTGATGCAAACAACTTCACCGAAGCGATGAAAGCTGGGCGGAGCCGTTTGGATCGTGCTGAAGAGGGAGATGCTACCATCCAGTTATTGGAAAAGCAGCTTAAAGATGCTCCGGAAGCAGATCGCAAAGGGATCGAGGATCAGATCAAGCTTGTGGAGTCCGACATGGAGCGCGATCGTCTGCAAGCCATCGAGCTTTATGACAAAGCGTTGAGGCTCTACCGCGATGAAGACTCCCGCGAAGATTTGCTGCAGACGAGATTTCTTCAAGCCTATTTGCATTTGCGATTGCAGAAGTATTGGGAAGCATTTGCGATCAGCGATTCAGTGATTCGCTCTTCGAAAGGAACCGAAACGGCTCAAAAAGCCGGATCTTTTGCATTGATGTCTCTCGGGCAACTTATCGATAGTGCTCCTGCGGAACGTCAAGGTGCCTTAGTTGTGCAATTAGAGAGACTCGCGAATTACTTGAGAGAGACCGTTCCTGGATCTCCGGAAGCTGAGCAAGCGATCGATGTGCTGGTGAGTTTGGCGTTGCGGGAGAAAGATTTCGACAAGGCCGAGAAGTACATTGGACTCAAGCAATCCGGGGGTGGTAAAAATGCGTTCTTGCTCGGACGGATTCTTTGGGCTGAGTATCGCAAAGCGAGTTATAAGCACCGTCAAGAGAAGACCGAGATAAGTCCGCAAGAAGAAGCCATGCGGGCACGTGCTGAGAAATTGCTGACCGATGCTTGGGGGGCTCTTGCACCCGAGCAGTATGCAAACGGCACTCTTGAGGGAACCAACGACTTAGTTGGATTATATCTTCAAGGTGGGCGACTCGACGATGCATTGCGTTTGCTCAATGAGCCCGCGAAGGGAGCGGTTGCGCAGTCGAAAGCGATTGCCGATTTGCAACCAGCTCTTCAGCTAGATACCTATCGGTTGAACTTGCAAGCCATGGTTCAGTCGGCAGGTCAGGGGCGAACCGAATTGACCGCCGAGCAAGTTGACGAATCGATCAAGGTAATGAAGGAGTTGTGCGATAGGACTGGGGATACCAGTATGCTTTCGAAGTCGCTTCAGAATCTCTCGGCGGAGTTGCAAGGGCAGTTAGAGGCGAATAAGAATCCCGAGCAGCAAGCTAAGCTTGCGACTTGTTTTCGGATTTTGATCGATCAGCTTACCGGCGTTAGTACCGATCCGGCTGTCATTGAGTCAGGCGGGGCTGCAATGCTTGTGCTGGCCAGTAATTTGGAGAAAGTCCCGTCTCTGGCATCAAGAGTTCCTGAGATGATGGGGATTGCCGAGAAAGCCTATACCAAGCTATCGCAGCTTCCTCCCGCTGAGCTTGAGAAGATCAAGCGGAAGCCCGAAGAGTTGATGCTCAAGTTGGCGATGACCAAGCGAGGGGCGGGAAAGTTTGAAGAAGCGAACAAGCTGTTGGTTGATGCATTGACCAAAAATCAGAACAACATCACCGTGCAGATTGAAGCTGCGAAGAATCTGCAACAGTGGGCTGCTGGCAAGGACGTTGAGAAGCTCAAGATGGCCATGTTGGGGGCTGAGCCACAGGCAAACAAAAAGAAGCTTATCTGGGGTTGGGGCCAACTTGCGCAAACCGCCGTGCGATTCCCTAATTTTCAAAAAGAGTTCTTCGAAGCGCGGCTCAACGTTGCCAAGTGCCGTGCGATGATTGCGGAGAATAGCGGTGCGGAGAAACAAAAACTTTACGATGCAGCGATCGCGGATATTACGCAGACCTACTCTCGCTTCCCGGAGCTAGGTGGACCTGCCCTTCGCGGGGAATTTGATCGATTGCTGCGCGAAATACAGCAGAAGTCAGGGAAGCAACCCACGGGGATCGCTGGCTTACCAGTTCCGGAAGGGAAGCCTTCGGAAGCTCAAGATCCATCGGCCGCACCGAAGAACCCGTAACAACAAGCTTTTAACGTCCAATTCAAATTCTTTACAAATTTCATCCGTACCTTTACGAGTAGCAGTATGACAAGCCAGAAGAAGTCCAAGACATCCGCGATTTGGGGAGAGCTCAAAAGCGTTGCAAGGGTAGGCAGTTCAGCGATTGCAATAGCAGGGTTGTTGATGATCTTGCCTGCCCTGAACGCCCAGGAAAGAGATCGAGTCTTTCCGATGAAGGGAGCTGCCGTGACAGGGAAGATTGTCGAGAAGAATCGGGACCGCGTGGTTGTTGAAGTGCGGGGCAACAACCAGAATTTTCCGACCAATGAGATTCTAAGAGTTTTGTTTGAAGGCGAACCACCGACTCTTTCGCGAACGAAAGACCTTGTGGCTCAAGGTCAGATCGATCAAGCGGCTGAGGAGTTCAAGAAGATCGATGGAGCGTCGTTACCTTCGGAGGACATGAAACAGGATTACCAATATCTTCGTGGATATCTAGCAGGTGCTTTTGCATTGCGAGGAAAAGGGGATCCGAAAAACGCTTTGACGCTGCTGAGCAATTGGGTGAAAGATAACCCACAATCGTATCTCTTTTACAATGTTGCCGAGATGATGGGTGACTTAGCAGTTGCCGGTGGAGTGCCGGATCAAGCGGCTCGTTATTACGGTGGATTGGCCGCAGCGCCGTTTCCCGAAGCCAAAACGAAGGGTAGTTTTCTGCAGGGGCGAGCTTTGATGGCTCAGAAGCAGAATGCGGAAGCGAAGAGCAAGTTCCAAGCCGTGATGGAGGCAAAGGTATCCGATCCGATTTCGCTGAAGTTTCAAAAGATGGCGAGAATTCGGAGTGATTCAATGCGATGCCTCAGAGGGGAAAGCGAACGAGGCGATCGGCGAATTGGAGAAGATGGTCGACGAAGGGGACTCTACCGATGCAGAGCTCTTTGCCGAGCTTTTCAACACCCTCGGAACATTGTTGGCGAGTGCAGGACGAAATGACGAAGCGATTTTGTCGTATCTGAAAACCGATCTGCTTTATGGTTCGCAGAGCGAACAGCATGCTCAGGCACTGTATCAATTGACTCAGCTTTGGACCAAGGTTGGAGATAATCAACGGGCAGCAGACTCCAAGCAAAAGTTGGAGAAGCTCTATCCGACCTCTCCTTGGGTAAAGAAGTAGTCGGCACTCGTAGGATCGAAGGGATAGAAATGAAAAACTGTGTCCTTTCCTCCCTGTTTTGTTTTGTCCATTTATCCCGGCACCGAATAAGTTCGTTAGAATAGGCGGGCCGGTAGTGAACTTAGGAACCGGTTGGAACTTAGGAGCCGGTGTAGACCTAGAATCGCTCCTGCGTTCCATTCACTCTTCCAATGGTATTCATCCCACCAATCCACATGCATACTGGAGTTCCCATGCCAGCGTTTTCTCGCTCGATCCGTTCCTTGTTCTTCTCCCGAGTTGGCCGGAACCTTTCAGCAGCAACTTTTATGATCATGATGAGCTCCGTGGGGCTTGCTCAGGAGCCAGCCGCTGAAGCTGCCGCAGCCCCTGCCAGCGAGAATATGCTTATCAAGACGTGGCAGTCATTGGGGACTATGTATGCGGTCACCTTTTTGATCATGTCGATTGTTTTGGTTGCCTTGGTAGTTAGGGCGATCTTAGCGGTGCAGAAGAACAACTTCGTACCTGATGACTTGGTTCAAGGAGTTGAAGCGAGTCTTTCGGAGAATAATCCGCAAGCGGCTGCCGAGTTGCTCGCTGCTGATGAGAGCTTCCTAGGAACCCTGCTCAATTCCAGTTTGCCGCAACTTCCCAAGGGCAAGGAAGCTGCTCTGGATGCCATGCAGGTTGCAGGTGATGCGGAGACTATGAAAATCGAACACTTGATCGGTTACATCGCATTGATTGGAAACATCGGCCCGATGGTTGGATTGCTAGGGACCGTTCAAGGGATGGTGGCTTCCTTCGGTACCATTGCAAGCAGTCAGCAGACCCCAAAGCCCAGTGCACTCGCTGGTGGTATTGAGCAAGCTCTCTATACGACCCTTGTTGGTCTTTATTTGGCCATTCCTGCGATCGTTATCTATAACATTCTCCGCAACATGGTACAGAAGCAGATCATGCAAGCTGGTTCGAAAGCGGAACAGTTGCTTGAGCGATTCGAAGAGTCCAGCAAGTAATTTTGTAGGCGATTCTGCGGCGTTGTTCGCAACGCAAAATACACGTGTGGGATTTGGGGGGATACGATGGCGATTCGAAGAAAATTCGATACGAAAGCTGCGGAAGGGGACATGACGGCAATGATCGACATGGTGTTCCAGTTGATCATTTTTTTCATGGTTCTCATCAATTTTTCGCAGGACGATCAGAATCAAAGTATCAAGTTGCCCACCAGTGAGTTAGCGAAGCCAGCGGAAGCGCCCTTAGAGAATCCGATCGTGATTAACTTGGCTTTCAATGGCTCAGTTTACATGGGGCCTGAGACGGCAACGATCGCTGGATTGCGACCTTTGCTCGAACTCGAAACGAAAGTGTTGCAGTCCAAGGGCAAGGGGGCGAAGGATGCCAATATCATCATTCGTTCCGATGGCAATACCGCGGGTGGTATGGTGCAAGAACTGATCAAGAAGTGTCAGGAGTCTGGGTTTGAGAAATTTGCCCTAAGGGCCAAAGAAGAAATCAGCCAGTAGGTTCCGGAAGTTTACGAGTCGCTACGAGACGACGAGAAGGATTCGCGAATGAAATTCAAATCCAGAAGCAACGAGAAGGTTGAGATGCAGTTGACGTCGATGATCGACATCATCTTTTTGTTGCTGATTTTCTTCGTGATGACGTTCAAGATCGCTGCGCAGGAAGGGGACTTCAATATCCGCATGCCGATCGGTGGTGGTTCAGGAGCCGCAGACAATACGAACTTACCCATCAAGTTGCGGTTGCGATCGAATACAGACGGGGAGTTGGTCGACATCGTCGTCGATGAGACTCGTTCGTTTGGCAATGATTTCACGAAGTTGCGAGCCTTCATTTTGCAACAAACGGGTGGGAACGCACCGCCGAGTCCAGAGGAAGGCCCTGAAGTAGAAATCGATTTGGATTACAACTTGCGTTATGCGCATGTGATTTCCGCAATCTCGACCGTTACTGGGCAGAGGCAGGGGGATCAGATCCAGCGATTGGTCGAGCGGATTAAGTTCGCTCCTCCTCGCAAGCCGCAGTAGTTTGCCAGTACTTTGCCTTGATCGCTGCCCATCGAGCGCCGAATTACAGGTGTTAGTATTCGGCTTCGCCAAATGCAATGATTTTGGTTGGAGTTCCTACTGTTTTCAATTTTGCGAGAATTGTTGGTATTCTCGGAGTTGGTTCCGAAAAGGGCTAGTCATCCAGGGACACGGCTATTTCACCGCCATTGGCTGAGAAGGTGTTTCGGTAGGCTAATTCGTCGACGCTGTTTGCGATGAAACGTACGGAACCATCCGCGAATCCTAATTGCACACCGCTTCCGTGCATGGAGCGAGCCGCGTAGAAGCCTCGACCGTGGAATCCGATATCGGGAATACGGTGGTTCGGTGTTAGGTACCCGTTGATAGTGGTTGCATGCGGCACTCCACGAATCCAGCTTTCTCCGCGATTGCCTCGGTAGGAGTTGACGATGCTGGGAAAGAGGCTGAGGAGATTGGGGTTGCTGATAAGGGTTCCATTGGCGAAGTAGCCTCTGCCGTTGGCGTTGGCGGAGGTTCCCACCCAGTTGGCGATTCGTCGGATAGGTTGACGCAATGGAATGTCCGGGCTGAGTTGTTTATCACCGAGAATCGTTTCGGCGACCATCACGGTATTGCTGGAGCCATCGGTGCATTTTGCGAGTTTGGCGAAGGCGCCGGTCCAGAACAACCCATCGGTTTCGAAGCGATCGTCGTAGTTCATGTCCCTTGCGCTGCCGATGCTGAACATGTAGTTGATCCCTGCGCTGAAACCGGGGGTGTTGTTCGCTAGGGTCACCGGGAACAGCGGGTCTTCCGCGTCGCTTGGGCAAAGAAACGTTGGGATACGTTGGCTGATCAGCGAGCTGATCGCTGGGTCGAAGCGAGCGGCGAATACCGGTCCGAGCAGCAAGGGACGCGCGAAATCGAGTCCGTTGCTCAAGTTCCCTTGTTCGATATGCGGAAGAATTCTGGCTTGGGCCGAGTAGGTGCTGCTCCCGAGTAAGCCCGGTAGTCTTTTGAAAGCAGATTCGTAATTGAGGATAGCAAGGCTGACTTGTTTAACGTTATTTGAACAAGACATCCGACGAGCGGCCTCCCTGGCGGCTTGGACTGCTGGTAGTAGCAAGCCGACGAGGATACCGATGATAGCGATGACAACGAGCAGTTCAACGAGTGTAAATCCGCGACGACGACGGCTCATAGAGACCTCCCAAATAGGTATAGAGAAACAAAGAGCATTGCACCGAAACCAGTGCTGCAATGTTGCATATGGTACGCAAGTGCAATCAAATTGCAAGTGCGATTTTGTTTCTGAGCAGCCATAGGGAGGGCGCTTTAGGAGGATTTTACGATGCGTTGTCTTCTGATTCCTCTTGCGTTGCAGGGGAGGAGTTTGGAAGTGGGTCTTCCCAGTTGCTCCATGCGTTTGGTCCTAGTGACATTTCTTCGTCGGTCAGCAGGCAGGCTTCGAGCCGCGAGCGCAGGACGACTTCGTCGAGGTCGACACCGATGAAGACGAGTTCTTGACGGCGATCTCCGTAGGGATCTTGCATGCTTTCGCGAATCGACTGGCGGTCCTGTGGGTCTTCTGGCCATTCGTCTTCGCCGACGCTTGCGAACCAGTCGCCGTCATGTTCGATCTGCACCGAAACACCGGCTTGGCTCCATCGATAGGCTTGGTCATGTCGTGAAGCGATCCAGCAGTAGCCTTTGGAGCGGAGGACGTTTTGCAGGATGCCGTCTTCGAAGTTCAGGTTTTCCATCAGACGCACGGGATGCAAAGGGCGTCGTTCCTCGAAGGTGAAGGAGTGGATCGAGTATTCGTCGGTTTCGGAATGTTCTGAACCGCGTGGGATGGCGAGCCAGTCCGG
>B570J29622_100069_pt1 | contig 12197 bp, 6 predicted proteins | sample LakMenEpi15Jun10_FD_29622 | JGI IMG/M metagenome (IMG submission 29622) | reverse complement strand
GCTCATCGCATCCCCAAGGTTCAAATCGGAAACAGTGATCGTTCCAGCATTCGCCGTATTGAACATTCCCGCGGTAACCAAAGACAAAAATACNCCACAGCCCCATCCNAAAATGCTTGATTTGCTCATTGTTTTTTTCATTTGTTTTCTCNTTCATCGTTAATTGTTAGAAACGTCATGTGCGCACGAAGTCCCCACAGAGCTCCCTTCGGAAAATCCGAACTGCAGGAGTTTCGCACGTGAAAAACCGTCATCGAAAACTTGTGCGTAATCGCTTTCGACAATCCTCCTTCAAGATCGCCAATCGCAAACCAGGCTGTCAGTTAATGCACCTTAAGGCGAGAAAGAATTCTCAGAGCAAGATTGATTTCGCCCTCGAGCAACGATTGCTCTTCAGATGTGGGCTCCTTATTCCCACAGCACCGAAACTATGTAATGTAGACTCGGGTTCAGATGCTGGAACGTTATCGGGGAAAACGCAGCGTTGCAAGGATTCTCCACCCTAATTCGGCGATCTTCGATTGAATTCCAAGGAATGGTTATTAGTGCCATGTGGATGGCGGGAGTTTCTATTAAGTGCCGTTGGTGAGACTCTGCTAATTTAAGTACTCAGGATGGGTTTTTTGAAACACAGAGACACAGAGACACAGAGGGAAGAGGGGAAGGGGTGAGGAGGGAATAAATTGGCTAGCTAACCAAGAAGCCCGCGAAGCGTCCTCGATCGTACTCCGCTAGAAAATCTGGCATGCTGCCCAGTAGGTCGTCCCTGCCGAGCAACGAATCTGCGGTCTTCCACATCACTTCTGAGACCTCTTCTTCATTGGCCTCTGGTTCGTCCCCTTCAACCCGCTGACAAAGCATCCACTCTAGCTTCGCTCCCCAACGTGTCTGGCTTGTCCACAAGTGACCCACGACTCCGACCGATAGATTGATCTCCTCAAAAAGCTCTCGCTTGACCGCCTCCACCAAGCTCTCCCCAGCTTCGATTCCCCCTCCAGGAAAACAAATTAATCCCGGCGCACGAACCTTCAGTGATCGACGTATCACTAAAAACTGCTTATTTTCATATATCACCCCGACAACCGCGTGCCTCCCACCCTCGGATCCAAAACTAGCCTCCGACCCAGTCCCGACGATCGTCCCGTTTTGAATCGCTTTATCCATTTCCCAGCACCCTTTTCCCACACAGACTTCTCTTCCGGGCTTCCCGCCACCCGCACTTTATAATCCGGGCAATCGATTTCCAGACGAATACCCTACTTGAAACCCTACTGGTACCATCCTCGATGGTCAACACCACCCGGTTCGCCTAACTTTGCCCCAGCACTGAACTTCCACCTGCATACCAAGTGTCCAACCCAACCCCACTGTTTCAAGCTGGTTCGATTGAACGGCAGTTCGCACATGAACTCGTCCGACGNCTNAACGATCGTGGTTTTACCGCCTATTACGCTGGCGGCTGCGTTCGCGATGCTCTTCTTGGAATCCAGCCCAAAGATTTCGATGTCGCTACCAACGCCACGCCCGAGCAAGTCCGCAGTGCATTCGGGGAGTCTCATACCCAAGCGGTCGGAGAAGCTTTCGGCGTCATCCTCGTCCAAGGCAGAATCGCGAAACAAAAATGCCAAGTCGAAGTGGCCACCTTCCGAACCGACGGCTCCTACTCCGACGGACGACGACCTGATTGGGTCGAATTCGCTTCCGCCGAACAAGACGCACAGCGACGCGACTTTACCATCAACGGCTTGTTCTTCGATCCACTTAAAAACCTCGTGATCGATTTCGTCGGCGGACAAGCCGACTTGCGCTCAAAAATTCTGCGAGCGATCGGAAACCCAGCCGATCGAATCCGCGAAGACCGCCTGAGGATGCTTCGAGCCGTACGATTCGCTGCCAGATATGAATTTGAAATCGAAGCCGACACCCTCTCTGCGATCATCCAGTCCGCACCCGGTATCAGCCTCGTCAGCGGCGAACGAATCGGAAACGAATTGACCCGTATCCTCGAACACCCCAACCGAAATACGGCTTGGAAACTCCTCAACACCTGTCATCTTCGCGAACATCTCGCACCGGAAATCCCAAGCGAATGCCCCCTGTTTGATGAACTGCCCAAGTCCTTCTGCCCCCTTCCCCTTGTCCTCGCTTCGCTCCTTGACCCTTGGTGCAGTAGCCGCCTGGAAACACCAGCCAACCGCTCGAGCCTTGCACCAAATGAAATCGACAAGTCCAAGATTCAACTTGCCGCCTTGCGGAATCGTTGGAAGCTTTCCAACGCCGTCGCACAAGATACGCTGACTTGTATCAACACATCGAAGTGGATTGTCCAAGCAGATCTGTTTCCTTGGTCTGCCGTTCAACCGAACCTGCTTCATGGCCAACATGAGGAATCTCTGACCCTTGCCGAACTGCTCTGCTCGCTTCACAACTGGCCTAAGCTCGGGATCCAGCGATGCACCACCCAACTCGATCTGCCGGTCGAACTTTGGAACCCCCCTCCTCTGCTACTAGGAGATGACCTTATCCAAGCCGGGCTCAAACCCAGCCCTCTTTTCGGAAAGCTGCTTCAAGAGTCCCGCTCCTTGCAACTCGATCAATCGCTTACCTCCAAAGACCAAGCCATCGCTTGGCTGCATGATCAGATCCGCAACTCGCATGAACGAAAGTAATACTTGAGCGACCGGAAGTCAGTTTTTCCCAGTTATGCTCTGTCCGGGGAACGAACATCGAAAACTAGTCCTTTCGCTCAAGTCGGATTGGTTTAAAATTCCCGGTTCGTCGACGGCTCGACGGCCAATAATTATTGGCTGAAGTTCGTACAGACACCCCACTCGCATGGCATCGAATAACCAATCATGACTGAAAAAAGACTGTTTAACTTCTCCGCTGGACCGGCTGTCTTACCTGTTCCTGTCCTTGAACGGATTCGAGATGAGATGCTTTGTCTGCCAGGGTGCGGGGCATCGATCTTGGAAATCTCCCACCGAAGCAAGCAGTTCATTGCGATCCAGGAAGCTGCGAAGCAACGGCTGATCCGACTTTTGAACATTCCGGATACCCACGAAGTCATCTTCCTCCAAGGTGGAGCGCGACTTCAATTCTCCATGGTGCCGATGAACTTGCTGCGTGGTTCATCCACCCCGGCTCAATACGTTCTCACCGGTTCCTGGGGGAAATACGCTCTTGGCGAAGCTAAAAAAGAGGGGCCAGTCGAAGTCCTCTATGATGGTGCGAGCCATGGTTACTCCCAGCTTCCGACCTGCGATTCGCTTCCGATTCGCAAGGATGCTGCTTACCTTCATTTGACGAGCAATGAGACGATCCAAGGGATCCAATTCCAAAACGATTGGGATGTTCCTTGCCCTCTGATCGCAGACTGCTCGTCGGACTTCCTCTATCGTCCTTTGGATATTGCGAAGTATGCCTTAGTTTATGCTTGTGCCCAAAAGAACGCTGGGCCGGCAGGTGTAACGGTCGTTATCATTCGAAAGGATCTACTGGATCGCAGCAACGACCAACTCCCAGGTTACCTCAATTACCGTAACCATGCGAATGAAGACTCGATGTGGAATACTCCACCGACCTTCGCAATCTACACTCTCGGACTCGTCGCTCAATGGCTTGAAGAATCCGTCGGTGGTTTGAAAGCTATGCATCAACGCAATCTAGAGAAGTCCTCGATGCTCTATGCTGCCATCGATCGACACCCGACAATGTTCATCGGTCATGCACGCCGTGAAGACCGTTCATTGATGAACGCGACTTTTAAACTTCCAAATGAGTCCCTCGAAGAAGCCTTTTTGGCAAGTGCCAAAAAGCATGGACTCGATTCCCTTAAGGGGCACCGAAGCGTCGGTGGTATTCGCGCTAGTATCTACAACGCGATGCCTATCGAAGGAGTCCAAACGCTCGTGCAATTGATGGATGACTTTGCCGCAAAAAACGCCGCTTAGTCTCCTCCGCTAAATCCTCTCCCATCGAAGCCAACTCGCACAATACATTGAAAAGTCCCCTCATGAAAACTCGTATCCTCGTTCTAGACCCCATCGCTGCCGAAGGTATCGCGATGCTCCAAGCCGACTCGGACTTCGAATTCGAAGAAAGACATGGTCTGAAGGGTGATGACCTACGAAAATCTCTCGCCGAATTCGATGGAGCTATCGTTCGCTCCGGTGTTAAAATCACCGCCGAGTCTCTCGAAGGAAACAAGCGACTCAAGGCGATTGTGCGCGCCGGAGTTGGTACCGATAACATCGACAAGAATGCGGCAACGCGACTTGGTATCGTCGTAATGAATACCCCTGCTGGAAACACCCTTTCTACCGCAGAACATACCTTCGCACTCCTCTTAGCTCTCTCCCGCTCCATCGCCCCTGCGTACCAATCCCTGTGCAATGGGAAATGGGACCGNAAGTCTTTCATGGGGACTCAGCTTGCNGATAAAACACTCGGCGTTGTTGGCATGGGTCGTATCGGCAGGGAAGTCGCCAGCCGCGGACAAGCCTTCGGGATGCGTGTGATCGCCTTCGATCCATTCTTCTCCGACGACCAAGCCGCCAAGATGGGTATCATCAAAGCGAACACCATCGCGGAACTCCTACCCAAAGTCGACTACCTCACGGTTCACACACCTCTGACCGACGAGACAAAGTACCTCGTAGGCATGAAGCAACTCGATCAACTCAAACCAGGTATCCGGTTGGTCAACTGCGCTCGAGGCGGGATCTACGAAGAAGCCGCGTTGGTCGAAGGGCTCAATCGCGGCATCATCGCGGGCGTTGCACTCGATGTCTTCGAAGAAGAGCCTTGCGCTAAGAGTCCTTTGTTCGGGATGCCTGGCGTTGTCTGCACCCCACACCTCGGTGCGAGCACCGAAGAAGCTCAAACGCAAGTTGCCATCGAAGGTATTCAGCTCCTGATGAATTTCTTCAAGACCGGCGAGATTCGTCACGCTGTCAACGTCGCTTCCCTCGATCCGAAAACGCTCGAAGCCCTTCGCGGGTACCTCGATGCGACCTACCGACTCGGTTTGATGATGGCTCAATGGCACAGCAGCTCCATCAGCTCCTGCAGCCTTCACTACCGAGGCGAAGTCGCCGATAAGGACACGAAACTCCTTACCTCCGCTTTCTGCGCAGGGTTGCTCGAAAAAGCGATGGCCGACGATGTGAATATCATCAATGCGGAGCTTCTGTTCCGCGAACGAAATATCGATCTGATCGAGCACCGAAACCGAGAACTCGGAGCTTTCAGCTCTTCGATCTCCGCCGAAGTCCTCGGCAGCGGCCAAACAGTCCGCGCTGGAGTAACCGTCTTCGGCAATAACATGCCACGACTGATTTCAATCGATGAGTATCGCATGGAAGCCTACCTCGACGGCCATATGCTTTTCTTCACTCACTACGATGTCCCAGGTATCATCGGGAAGGTCGGAAATGTGTTTGGAAAGCACGCGGTAAACATCGGGCAAATGTCCGTTGGCCGAATCATGCAACAACCTGGTGGACTCGCGATCGGCGTGCTAAACCTCGACTCGCGACCACCTCAAGTCGCACTCGATGAATTGATGGCGATCGAAGCGGTCGAGAAAGTTCAGCTGATCGATCTTCCTCCCGCCGGTGTCCTTCCACCTTGGCTTGTCTAGTCAAAGCTGATCTTTTAGAACCGGGGGGGAAGGATAGAAACACAGAGACACAGAGGCACGGAGGGGGGACAGTTTGAAAGAGGATCCAGTCGATAGAATTACCGAATTACGGACAGTGTCTGTATTCTTTACTTTGTGAACTCTGTGCCTCTGTGTTTCAAAAAAGAGTCCTGGAATAGTGCGGTCTAGAACCCGGGGGGGAAGATAGAAACACAGAGGCACAGAGGCACGGAGGGGGAACGGTTTGAAAGGGGATCTGAGGGGATAGAATTACCGAATTACGGATGTGTCTGTATTCTTTCCTTTGTGAACTCTGTGCCTCTGTGTTTCAAAAAAGTCTTCATTGCGACCCAGCACGCCATTGCAATCGAGCGATTCCAATCGCAAGCCCTGTGCTCGGGTCGATATCAACACAAGTTCCTGACATCCGGACATCCTCCGTGGCAACATGGAAGGTATTCGGATCGAAGGTCAACGTTGTCTTCAAAACCGGTTTGATCTCCCGACCTAAGATACTGCGATAGGCTCCACTCATTCCTACATCGCATTGAAAGGCCGTTCCTGCCGGCAATATCTGCTCGTCTGCGGTGGGGACGTGAGTGTGTGTTCCTAAGACAGCGCTGACGCGCCCGTCGAGATACCAACCCATCGCCTGCTTATCGCTTGTGGCTTCCGCATGAAGATCCACAAACCGGACTTTTACCTCCTGTGGCAAATCCTCAAGCACCTTGTCGATCGCTTCAAAGGGGCAGTTTACAGGTCGCATAAAAACACGCCCCATTAAACTTACGACCGCCACTCGCACGCCGCTGGTTGCCTCGACAATACAATAAGTTTTGCCTGGAGCTTTCGAAGGGAAATTCGCCGGCTTGACTATGTTGCCAGCTCGCTGAAGAACTTCTTGGATCTCACGTTTTTTGTAGATGTGATCGCCAAGCGTGATCGCGTCAATTCCTGCCGCGATGAGTTGCTCGTATTGCTTNACCAATAATCCTGTTCCATCAGCCGCGTTCTCGGCNTTCGCGATGATGATGTCGCTTCCTTGNGCTCGCAATTTTTCCAGCATCGAACAGACGATCTGCATCCCCGGTTTGCCGACAATGTCCCCGATAAACACCAACCGTAAAGCCTCCGGCGGTTTCGGTGGTAACTCGTACNTCAAGTCCTTCATNTGCAAACCAACCCATCAAATATCCGTTGCTCATACTCATTTCATACGCTTCAGACTCACAGGTCTGTAGTTGAAGTATAGCGTTACAATTCAAGCTATGGGGTTTGGTGATCGCATGTTGCTTGTGATGATGCGTTGTAAGTGAGCAAGAGTTGTCGATAACCGCGTGTTGTCGGTGACTAATGCCAGATTAGATGCTAGATGCCCGATTAGTTGCCCTGGTAGCTGCCTTTGAAAAAGCCCATGTAGACCGCCGATTAGACCGCCGATTAGACCTTCGGGGCATCTCCCTTATCTTCACCGCTTGCGAAATCTCCATCGACTCTCGTGGTGAACGCCCCTCCATAATCCATCGTCTGATCAAACCTCTGCTTGTCGGACGTCCCACCTGTCGCAGGCAATATCTTGGTTTCACCCGACATCGCATCCCGGCTTGCTGTTGACTGACCTATTGCAGATCTGCTGGTTGTTTGTCCTGTTGATGCGGGAAGCGTTGCGCCTGTGACTCCGACACCGCGTTCGTAGCGACTCCACCACGCGTCCGCGTCTTGGATCGTCCACTGATCGCTCGCAGCGATACGATGCAGGAGATTTGCCAAGTCGCGTGCTGTCTGTGGTCGCTTCGCTCGGTTCTTTTCCAAGCAAGCCATAATCGCGTATTCGAGATCCTCAGATACGCTTCGGCCACTTCGCACCGATGGGCTCACCGGAATCGCATCGACATGTTGCTGGCATAGATCCCCAAACGAAGTAGCTTGAAAAACCGGTGCTCCGGTCAACAAGAAATATCCAACCGCTCCGACCGCATACAAGTCGCTTCGCGCGTCGACCAAATCAGGGGTCTGAATCGATTCTGGGGACATATACAAAGGGGTGCCGGCCATCCCTTCACTCCCCTTCCCACGCTTGGCTTCATCTACTGCACGCACCAAGCCGAAATCAAGTAACTTGACAAAGTCTGGTACACCACCGCGTCGATTGAGCATGACGTTCGCCGGTTTGATATCTCTGTGCACCAACCCCATCGAATGGGCTTCGAATAACGAACTGCAAAGCTGGTCCAAGATCTTCGCAACTCGGCCATCGCTTAGCGGCCCAAAACGATCTACTAGATCCTGTAGATTGATCCCATCGAGATACTCCATGGCATAGTAGAACACCCCTTCAGGGGTTCGCCCATAATCGTAAATGGCGATGGTGTGTGGGTTATTCAAATTACAAGTAATCTGGACTTCTTGCTCGAACCGGCTGATTGATGTCTCATTGACTCGCTCGACGTTTAGTAACTTGATGGCGCTTTGGCGACGCAACATGGAGTGATGTCCACGATAAACCGTACCCATCGCACCTTCACCGAGTTTTTCTTCCAATCGGTATTGCCCAAGCTGCTTTGCTTCCACCGCCGCTTGTCTGGCTTCTTTCTGAAGCCGGGTCACAATCAAGGTGAAGATGAAAATCGCGAGAGCGCTTAAGCTCAACAACCCAAACATCGTGTAAAAAGCGCGACGCAAGATATTCAGTGGTTCGAAAGCTTCGTCGTAATCGATCTCGGTTACCAATCCGAAGTCATAATTCCCTAGCCAAGTCCAAACGCCGACCACGGGGACTCCACGATAATCCCTGTACCCTGTGATATTGATCCCATCCTTCTTTTCCATCAAGGCTGCGGCTGCCTTCGTATATCCCAATTCCCCACGACGCAGCTTCGGTCGATACCCCCGCGTCATATCTCCACCCGGGTCGCGCAGTTGGACTTGTAGAATCGATTCTGTTCCTTCTCGATCTTGCAAAATCCCAAGCAGAATCAAGTCGTCATCAAAACGACTGTTCGATACCATGAGCCCATCTCGGTCGACAGCATAAGTCTCGCCCGACCGACCAATACGTCCGAGTTGGACTAGGCGTGTGAACTCTCGTTCCGGACGAATTCGCAACGATAGTGCCGCGATGACTTGCAAGTCCCCGTTGTAAACGGGCACACTGACAAACATCGTTGGAACACCGCTGTGCATTTGCCCAAGCTTGTCACTCAAGGGTACGATGCTTGCGAAGGGGGCGGTGACGATATTTCGATTGTCGAATACTTTTCCTAAGTCTTCCTCCCACTCTTCTACTTTTTGTCCGAGCAGCATTGCATGGTTCGAAGCAATCACTTGATGCTTCGCATCGGTAATCATGTATCCTGCAAATTCATAGTTCGCTAAAGTCGGCGCGACAATCTGCGATATTTCATCCTGCAACTGCAATACGTTTCCCGCTGTCTCCACTCCCGCAACTTGCCCATTACCGACTGGGCCTTTACCAACTTGTACCGATACAAGTTTCTCAACATGCTCTCGGAAGCTTGAATTGTTGGCCAAAGTTTTGGCACTTGTCTCTTGCTGCGAGAGCCACTTGAGCACCATCGCCTTCTCGACATCGAGCAACGTCGTAAGCTGCGATTGAAGATTCGACTCCATCGTCAGTCGAATGCTGCGAGTTATCAAATAACCAATCAGCGATAACAGAAACACTGCTAGGATCGGCCATAGCCACAACTGCCGCCGAAGAATTACCCCAGTTCGCTGAATGCGATTGCCCATCGTGGTCTTCGCGAACGTCATGTGCGCACCGCGAGCATCCCGCCCCGAGCGACCTTCCTTCCACCACTGATATATCCAATTCCACATGAGATAGGTCTCAATCGTTACGATCGCTACAACACGGTNAATCCGCAAAACCCCAANTACATAGAAAAGATGCGTGAAATCGCATAATCCATGCATTGCGGAAACTCTACGCTGCTACCCTAGTTCACAGATTATGAACCGCGAAGCGTCCGAAGAAAAAGTTTCCCTAAAAAGTCAACTTAGTGGCCAGGAATTGCCAACAAACGCTTTGATTCCTCGACCAGGAAATCAATATCCATGAATGGCTCGTACCCAATGTCCTGCCAACGAACACGCCCTTGCGCATCGACCAAAATCGTCCCGTGCAACGGTTGACCTTCAAAGTCATCGAAACAGCGATAGCTCTTGAAAACATCTAAATCGCTATTTCCAAGCAACCGCATCTCCATCTTCCCCTCGTAACGCTGCAAACCCTCAGCAAGCGTTTGAGAGTCTTCCGTACTGATCCCTATAACCTCTACCCCCAACTTCTGAAAAGCCTCCACTTTTGGGGAAAGCTCCTGCAATTGCTCCGCACAATGCAAACATCCAAACCCAAGATAAAACACCAATAAATGCGGTTTGCCTCTCAAGCTCGATGATGAAGTAACCTCAGAGCGAGCCGCTTGAAGATTCGCTAGTCCCTCAGGCATCGGAAGGCTCCACGAAGGTGCCGTTGAAGGACTCCATCGAACGGGCCCCAAGGTATCTAGATCAGGCCTGTCTCCTAAGTCTTTCACCTTTTGCTCCCCTGATTCCCAAGCCAAATCAGGGAACAATCGCATCGAGAGCTCTTTGGCTTCTCGTACCCAATAAAAATCCGGTTCGGCACCCCAAGCGAGTTTCGCACAGCGCTCGAAAGCCCGCTTGCGGTCTTCTTTCCATTGTTCAAGCTCTTTGCGTTGCGACTCGTTCAAGTCGCCGCGTGCCTCCCAAGCTTCGATTGCTCGGTGTGCGATGTTTGCAAAATGGATCGATGGTACGAGTTCTCCTTCGGCTCCATTAAAAGCATCTTTGGATTTGCGCACCGCCAAAGCATGTTCGCCAGCGGCTTGAGTCCACCGAATCTTTTGCCACAAATCAACTTGATCGCGAACTTGATTGGCCCTGCGGACCGCTTGGCGATACTCGCCACGAGCTCCATGTGCATGGGACTCCAAAGCTGCTACGTATCCAGCAAGTCGATAAGCTCGGTATCGTTTCTCATGCAGTTCTTTCGCTGCATCGCGCTCTTGCGATGGCTTGTCTTTCCACTTCTCTTCATCAAACTCTTTGGTGACTCGTTCAACAAATGGTAAGTCTTGCTCCTCACCCCAGAAGTCCTTATCGGGTGCCGTCGGATCGGGCACCGAAGGAGGTCGCCGTCGTGTTTTTAAAACTTCTTCCGTGGGCGTCATTCCGTCAACTGAAGAAGCGATCAGCAAGCCGCGTCGCACTTCTCGCATCGAATCCAGAATCTTTTGCCCCTCTTCGACTTGCCCTAACTCAAAGGCAGATATTCCTTTGAGCATCAAGGCTTCATCGGCAGCTGGTGAACCGGCGTCTGCTAGAGAACCGGGGAGTCCAGCCAGATAGGGAGAGTCAGCCAAGGTTTTCGCAACGTCCCACATTCGAAAAGTCTTTAGTACCGTGAAGATTCGTTGGCGGCCTAAGCTCGCGCTGCCGCTTCCGCCGAACACGTTGTACTTCGGGTGCCGAGGTAGCTCGATCATGTTCTTTGCAAGTGCTAATGCTGCATTCGGACGGCCCACATGTATCCAGTTGCGAATCAACCACTCATTATTATGCGCATAATTGTGAATCTGATCCGGCATAATTCGATCACGCATCATGTGGGCGTGATCTACTCGAGCCGACGCTTCTTGTTGCCAAGCTGCATCGACATATCGATGCAATCGAGAGTAAGTGTGTCCGGGCATATGCCACATATGAGCAATCCCTGGTGCACTAGGACCGCACTGAGCAGCAGCGATAATCGCTAAATCCTCTTTGCGATAGTCCCACAAGTGAATGCGAAAATGATGTGCAGGATGGCGAGGATTGCGACGGAAGATATCTGTTAGCAGCGCATCGAGCGCCGAGTAACTCTGAATCTCAATGCCCTGACCTTGGTTTTGCCAATACTGAAGCACCAGCATCGCTTTGATTTCGATATCTTCGGGATTGTCTTGCGCGATCTCTTCAAGGTCTCGAACATAGTTCTTCAATCGCTCTTTGCGTTTGTCCCGTATCTCATCGGTTACGCTCCCTCGCTTCTTCTTGCTCGCAACACTCTTGTTGCTCGCGNCGCTCTTCTTGCTNGCGTCGCTATTCTTGCTATCGGCCTTCTTCTCGCTTTCGACCTGCTTCTTACCTTCGCCTTGGTCTTCCTTCGGCGATTTCTCTTCTTTGGGTTCGGGGGGCTGAGGCCAGTCTTTGACTCGGCGATTCCAAGCTTCTATCAAGCGACGCTCGATCGCATTTGACTTGTCGATCCTCTTGATCGCTTGCTCGATAAACCCTGCCGAGCGTTCAGGGTTCTCTGCGTTGGCCCGTGCCATTCCCCAATAGAAAATCGCTCGATCAGGATCGATCGAAGCCGCTTGGCGAAAGGATCGTTCGGCTTCGAAATACCAGAACCCGTGAAGTTGTCCGAGGCCTTGGTCGAAAAACCGCTGCGCCATCGAACTGGTGGTCGAGGTTTTCCAATGAACATTCCCCATCCCTTGCATCAAATAGGCAGCTTGCCGAGGGC
>B570J29622_100066_pt1 | contig 12362 bp, 11 predicted proteins | sample LakMenEpi15Jun10_FD_29622 | JGI IMG/M metagenome (IMG submission 29622) | reverse complement strand
GGGTTTTTAGGAGCAGAGAGTCGCGTGGTTGCCCCGACTATGAATGCAAGCATTTTTTTCCGAATAGAAACAGGTTCAGGGACTGTCCCCAGCCAGGGCGGCAACAAATGCTAGCATTCTCCTCGGTCGCGGCGCGGTTCAGGGACTGTCCCCAGTGAGCGCAGCGGAATATGCTAGCAATCTGTTCGGTAGGCGGGGAGGTTCAAGGGATTTCCTTAGCCGTGGTCAGCGCGGCAACTCATTGCAATTAGACGCGACCCTCAAAACTCAGAATCTTCACATGACGCATGCACTTGGATTCCTAGCCCAGAGTGCTTTCCGATAAGTCGCAACCACTAACCATTTGCGCAATCGCACTCCGTTGGATCAGGCTTTTGGTCGCGGGTGTACACCCTCCAGCCCCTCAATGCAATCCTTAACATAAAGTGGGCTGCGAGGAGGAGGATGGAGACCCGGGGCGAACAGTATCAATGTTGATCAGCGGCGATTTTTAGGGAGTTTAGTATTCCAATACCCTAGGCAGACTCTTCGCTGAAGTTACCCATGCGGTTACCTCCGCCAAGCTCGGTGGCTGTCGCGTGTTTCGTTTGTTAGATGCATTGACCTGCTTGAGCTTTGTATGAAGATTCGAGGGAACGCGTGCAGCAAGCTCTACCACCGTGTCCACACCGGCGTCCTCGAGCAACTGTGCGTACTCCGATCCTACCCCAGGCACCCGGTACAAGTCCGCCATATTGGCAAACCGCAAAATCCATTTCGGACTAATCGCTGTCTTCTCCGCTAACTCCTTACGCTGTTTTGGCGTTCGTGTCGCCTTAAGCAACCGATCGCTATCCTTTATCCCCGCTTCAATGAACTTCGCCCGCCGAACCGGACCAATCCCCTCGATGTCGTCAATCTTGTAATTTGCCATTTGCTTATCGCTCCGTTGAAAAGAAAAAGCCGTAGGTGAAGTACTTAATCGTTGCTCTTTAGCAGAAAAAGTTTTTTTAAATCCAGAGCGCTCGGAATCAGGTTCTGTCATCATCCGCGAACAGCGTAGAAGCGAATGCTAGCATTCGTTTCTGTGGCTGCGCGGTTCGGGGACTGTCCCCTGTCAGCGCAGCGGAATATGCTAGCAATCTACTCGGTGGGCGGGGTGGTTCAGGGACTGTCCCCAGGCGGCAGGGCGACGAATGCTAGCAATTGACGCGGATGTGGATTTTCGGCTCGCAAATCGATATGATTCCCAAGTAGTCTTCGCTTCAGCAACGTCTCCAATAGCCCCCTCTCTCCCCCGTTGACTCAATATGAAAAAGCTTCAATCACAATTCCATTTCTACCCAGCAACCATACTCGCACTTTGCGTCCAACTCTGGATTCCACCAAACACATCCTCCGCTCAAAACACGGAACAAACTTCCCCAGCCTTTAGCTTGCCCACACCTTCGCTCCCCCCATCTACCTATCCACAAACCACCCCAACCAGTGCTCCTCTCGCGAACCAACCCCTCCCGCAAATCCCATCCGCTTCAACTTATTCCTCTCCCTATCAAACCCAACCGTCAAACTTATCACCCCAAGTGTACCAACCCCAACTCTACTACTCCCGCACTTACCCTCTGCTTCAAGATCTCAATCCAGATACCCAATCAATCTATAACAGCGAAATTTCTATCGGCCGTTTGCTCTCCGAATACCAATCCAGCGATGATGACTCAAGAAAAAATCAAATCGCCTCGGAAATATCAACGCTCGTAAAACAGCAATTCGAACGAAAGATAAACCTTGAATCGCAACAAGTCCAACAAGCTCAATCTCAATTCGAAGCCCTGAGAAAAACCGTCGATAAGCGTCAAGCAAACAAAGAGAAAATCATCGCAGATCGCGTAACTTCACTGCTGCAAAAAGTGGATGGGACCGGCTGGGACTACTTCCCGCAACCGTCGACATCGGCAATACCCATTTACCCCACTCCCGCACCAATTCAACCATTGCCAAGCTTCTCCATGCCACCGACACTTACCCCTCCCACGCAAGGCCCCAACGAGTGGCTTCAGCCTCCCAGCCCCCCCCAACCTCGTTTAATCCCACCAATCGGTAATTCTTCGGCGAATTCAAACCCGCTAGCACCTCGTGCGCCTGAACCAAATGATCCTACTCGGTTATCCCAGCCTTCATACCCAAAAGCCATGGTCAGTTACGATGACTTCAAAGAACTCGTAACTGAAGTCGAATCACATCGTAAAGATAGAGTTGTAAACCTCGATCAGTTCATTGAAATGAGCAAACAGCCAAACGTGATCGTCCTGGATACACGCTCCTCGTTTCGCTTCGAGCGTATTCATATCAAAGGTGCGAAACACTTGGCTTTCACCGATTTCACTGAAGCTAACCTTAAAGGTACTATCCCCTCGCCCGATTCAACAATCCTTATCTACTGCAATAATAATTTTACCGGTAACCAAGTGGATTTCGCTTCGAAGTCCGCTCCACCACTCCGCCGCAGAACTAACCCCCTTCAATCGCAAATCGCATCTCAAGAACGCCCTGTACAATTGGCTCTAAACATTCCAACCTATATCAATCTCTACGGATACGGTTACCGCAATGTTTACGAACTGGGTGAATTGGTCAACGTGAACGATAAACGGATCGCTTTCGAAGGTTCCATCGTCTCCGATGAATCAACCAAACCCGATAACCCAAAATAAACTCATGGGATGGCCCATCCGCCATTTCGGTAGATGATGATACAAAAGCTGTGAATGAAAGCCCCATCCATAACCCCCTTTTTTGAAACACAGAATCACAGGGAGCACAAATCTCTAAACATGTGGAGGCCGGTTCGGCGGACGTTGGGTCCTCGGTGCGTTATGCGACCCTCTCGGACGATCGTTGTCTCTCTTAAAATGAACATGGCCGTTTCGCATCCGGTTTGTGAGGGCATTACAAAGACCGCTTCACGTACCCTATAAAACTGTGTGTAAAGGTAAGCGTCGTTTGGGTTTGTGCGGTATTGCTTCAGCCACTAAAACTTCGCAAGAACCAAACAGCTACCGAGGAGCCTGAAGCGAATCGATAACACTGTGACCTACTGGACGCACGAAATTACCAATGCGATGGCAGAACGGGCAACGGTAGGATTATGTCGATGAAATGTTGAGCTAGAAGCCGACCTCTTTAGGTCGGACTTGATCGCCGGCATTCCTAGAGTGATGCTGGAATGAATGGATAGCCGGGGCGAGTCGGGGACAGTCCACGACTTGACAACTCGAACTGTACGCATGAATAAAAGCCTTCAGAAATAACATGGTTGCTAGAACTGCACTTGTCACGGGATCCACTAGCGGTATCGGACTGGCAATCGCTCTCGAATTGGCCCGAAACGGTCTAAACATCCTTCTCAACGGACTCGAACCACCCGAACTCATCTTCGCTAATCCCGCCTTCTCCGAAGTCTCCTCTCACGGATCCAAAGTCCGTTACTGCCAAGCCGATCTGCGAAACCCTTCAAGCATTCAAGGCTTGTTTGACTTCTGCAACGCTGAACTTGGACCCGTCGATGTACTTGTCAACAACGCAGGTATCCAACACGTTGCGGCAGTCGAGGACTTTCCTGTCGAACTTTGGGATTCTATCATCGCTACAAATCTTACCGCCGCTTTTCACTCCACGCGTCTGGCACTACCTTCGATGCGTTCGCACAACTGGGGACGCATTATCAATATCGCTTCTGTCCATGGACTCGTCGCTTCCCCTCTTAAATCGGCTTACGTCGCCGCAAAACATGGGCTTGTCGGTTTCACAAAAGCCGTCGCTTTGGAAACTGCAACAACTGGGGTGACGGTAAATGCGATCTGCCCGGGCTGGGTCCTTACACCCCTAGTCCAAAAGCAAATTGAGGCTCGCGCTTTAAATGACAAACTCAGTTACGAGCTTGCAACACAACAACTTCTATCCGAGAAGCAGCCGTCCTCGCAGTTTGTCACCCCAGAACAAATCGCTGAGCTCGTGACCTTCCTCTGCTCTCCTTCCGCAAACAACATCCGCGGCGCCGCTTGGAATATCGACGGCGGTTGGCTCGCACAATAATAACCGGTACGCGAAATCCAGATTCGAAATAGCGTTATGGCAAAATGCAAGCGACAGGTTTAGGGGGCATTCGACTCCGTCCTCTATGCTTTTTCTTACGGCATCGACTGGTCGCCAGGATGTATCTATGGCTTCCTTAAGACTCCAGTCTCTATCTCCTGATTCTCTCACTTCGTGGATCGCTTTCTGCTCTCCCGCTAGTCCTCAGCTTTCGCAATGTAAATAGGACTCGCTAGTCGCGGAACTGAGGAAGAAATTTGTTGAATTTCTAAATTCAGGGCGCAAGTAGAAAGGGAAAAGGTGTTCTTGTCCGTAGGAGCGAGCTGCACAAGAAGGACGCTTAGTTCATTAGTTAAATGGTTTATTTTGAGGGGGATCGATATGCGATCAGCTATTTGTTGAGTGCGATCTAGGGTTTGTATTGTGATGGCGATATTGGCGTGTTCAAGCAACGCTAATGCAGGAGTAATTGTGGATATATCCGAGGTTGGGGGGGATGTTGTCGTAAATGTTTCGGGTTCGATTCGTCAGTTGGGTAATTTGCTGCAAACGACCGGCGGTACTGGGCCTTTCGAAGTGGGGTTAGGGCTGAACTCTTTTAATATTGCGGATTCCTCAGCAGCGTCGAAAATGTATACGGCAAAGTTTGCGGGGCTTGGAAGTGATGCTTGGGGGAACAGTCCTGGGGTCTACTACACTTCGATCGGGAGTGTCAGCGGAGTTAGGCATATGAATTACTTCGCAACAAACTATAGTGGGGACGGTCTATTCCTGTTGGAGGCGTCGTACACCTTCGGTACCGCGATTACAGGGACTGGAACGTTTGTTGGGAAGACGCTGGCCGACTTAGGTCTTACTAACCTCGGGACTTATCAATACCTTGTTGGTGATTTTGGGACCGTAAACTCCGACACGATCACGTTTAACATCGGGAGTGGAGGAAGCCCCGTACCGGAACCGACTTCGGCTTGTATCGGGCTTTTGATGCTTGGTGGTGGTATGTTGCGTCATTTGAGAAGCAAGAAACGCATGTTGGTCTGATTTGAGGACTGATCGTTGTATAGATATTTATCCCTTCGGGGTGTCGGCACATTGCCGGCACCCTAGAAGGTTTGTATAGGATTGCGCTCTACAATCAAATCGGAAGAAGTGGATGGTCAATCTACTACCGCACATCATCTGCAAATCGAAGTTGTAAGTTAAAACGGCGAGTTCATTTGAAAGTTGAGAAACACCTTGTCACTTATCACCTTTTGATTTCTGCAACCCAAACGTCTAGTTTGCGTTGCAGAATGCTCAATGGCATGCCGCCATCGCGAAGGATCTGATCGTGGAATGCGGACAGTTGAAATTTATCACCCAATTCCCTTTGGTACTTTTCCCGCCACTTGCGAATCTGAAGTGATCCAATTTTATAACTGAGGGCTTGGCCAGGCATCGCCATGTACCGTTCGATTTCCGCAACAGCGCTCTGCTCCGAAATTGGTTCATTCTTCATCATGTACTCGATTGCCTGCTCACGCGACCATCCTTTTTGGTGAAGGCCGACATCGACCACCAAGCGGATGGCACGATGCATTTCATCCCCAAGTGCTCCTAGGTATTGCTCTGGTTGGGTGTATAGACCAAGTTCTCGTCCAATCGACTCGCAATAGAGCGCCCAGCCTTCTCCATAAGCCCCATACCAAATGAATCGGATGAACTTCGGCAGTCGCTGGTTTTCTTGCTGCAGCGATATTTGAAAATGATGGCCGGGAATCGCTTCGTGTGCAAAGAGCGAATCCATGCCGCTGGTAATGTTGAACTCCGCTGGTTCAGGAAGAGGCAAGTAAAAAATCCCAGGGCGACTTCCATCAGCCGATCCGGGCATGTACTCCGCGCTGGCTGTCGCTTCGCGAAACGATTCGGTGCGCCGAATCTCAAACGGTGTCTTGGGACGCATCAAGAAAAGTCCATCGAGCTTGGGCTCGATCTTCGCTTGGATATCCCGAAAAGCTTGTAGGACTTCTTCGGCATTCTTGTAAGGAGTAAAACGCCGATCTGTTCGTACGTGCTGAAAGAACTCTTGAAGCGTTCCTTGAAATCCTAACTGCTTTTGGACTTTCTCCATTTCACCGCGAATTCTTGCAACTTCGGCCTCTCCGGTCGAAAAAATGGCATCTGGAGTCAGTGAAGTTGTGGTCCAAGTTTTGATCCAGTATGCGTATTGCTCGGAACCATTGGCCAGGCTCCCGATTCCAGATGTTGTTCGTGTTCTTGGTAAATACTCGTCACGCAAGAATTCGCCCAAGCGTCGGTAAGCTGGGATGATTTGATCGGCAATCGCCTTTTGATACGCCTCAGTTAACCGTGCTTTATCCGCGGTGGGGAAATTTGCCGGAAGGCTGGTGATGGGAGCATAAAAGAGACATCTCCTAGGATCGTCTGTGACAATTGTCGGGTCGAGCAATTGTTTGATCATCCGCTCCACAAGAATTTTCGGAAGAACATAACCATCCGCTATACCACGACGGAAACCTTCGATCGATGCATTGCACCATACTTCGAAGTCGTTGATTCGCCCCAACCAATTCTCGTAGTCCTTGACGCTTTTAAACGGTTGGCTGCTGCTACCGCTACCGAGTTGGGCGAACACCAGATGAAGACCATCGAACTGATGCATCGGTATCCGTTGAGTGTCGAAAGCGATCCCTTCGAGTTGATTCGAGAGTTCATATTCAAGAATTTCGGCTGCGAGTTCCGTGTCTGAAGATGCCTTTCCTGCAGGCGCGCTGCGTAACTGCCGCTGCGTATCTATGTAAAATCGCTTGCACTCTGCAACGTGGTCGGGCGACGAGGTGATCGCGAGTCGATCGTTGTATCGATTGTCCCCTTGCATCGTCGCGTCCAAGGGGAAAAGTATCAACCGTCGTTCGTGATATTGATCAAAGAGACTTCGCAGATAATCTTCACGCGAAGTATCTTGCCCTTTGATCATTCTCAGGTCCGTGCCTAAAAAAACGAGCGACATCACCCAAAGGGGAGTTGCGATCCATCGTATTACCGAGAAACAGGAATTCATCGACATCTATACCTTTAAAATGCTTCGACAGTACCGTTGGTGGATCGGACATGACTTTGGCAAGTCGCCAAGCTGATGATATCGGACGGCAGAAAGGGTTTCTAGCTCCTAAGGGCCATTCGATATTCGCATCGCAGATAATCTCACTGGCGGTATTCTCACTGGCGGTTTTGGCTTGTTGCGACTCAATTGGCATTACAACTGATTACCAGTTGATTTGCTATGATATTCCACGCCGGTGATTTGGGATGATTCAAGTTGCTTGTGTTCGCTATCTCATGAAATGATCGGGATGTCCAATGCGTCAAGTCTACGCTTGTCTGTCTGTACTAGGTCTGATTCTCCCGATGATTTGCTTTGGGATACACTTTAGCCGCGCTGGCCAAAACGCTTGGGGGGAATTCTTTGCCGCTCCCTTCGCGACTTGGGTGATCTCGGGTTTCAGCTGGGATCTTATGATTACTGCAACGGCTTGTGCGGTATGGATGGGGAGCGAAGCGAAGCGGCTGAAGATCCCAGGCTTTGGCTGGCACTTTGTGGCGATCTTTTTAGTCGGTATGTGTTTCGCACTTCCGACGTTCCTTTACCGTCGCCAAGCCATCTTGGAACGACTTGCCAAGTCCGACACTGAGGCACAGCAGTAAGGCTTAACGCTTGCGTTTGCTTTTAGAGTTCTCGTAAATCTCGATAACTTTAACGCGATCAGCCAGTTCTCGCTCTCGTGCGATGCATGCGAGATTCCAAGCATTTTTCTTACCGTAGCGATTCCAAGCGAAGCTGATCTTGGAGCGTTTGCCTTTGGAGTTGATCCATGAAGCGCAGAATGCGAAGGACTCCGCGTTCTTCCATCGAGCGTCGATGTTTTTAACTAGATGCACTCCAACTTGGCCGGTCGTGTTGCGATGGGTTTTACGNCCTTTTGCTGTTTGCACGTCCGGGGCTTGTTCGAGCCATTTGGCATAACATGCCTTNGCTGCTTGAAGCGACTTGGTCTTTCCTCCGAGCGTCCGGTCATTGAAAAACTGCTGCTGGCGTTTTCCTTGACGAGTTAATCGGACCATCCATCCGCGTGTACTACTTCCTTCATAGTCGACGCGTGTGATTCCTTTGATTTTCGGTTCAACCATTTGCAATACAAGTAACTTCGACAAGCGGAGAATTCGGGGCGTTTGAAATTGAAAAGGCTAGCGGAAAAGAGTCCCAAGGATAATCATTCGCAAATGTTCGGTCTACAGTTGAAATTCCTCAAGGGTCGAGAGATTTCGAAAACCCCTCGTTCAGGGAGTCGAGTGAGCGAAAATGTTAGATTTTCGAGGCAGAGTTTGAGGTGATTACGATCCGAGCGAGTTTCGAATAGCTGCCACGATTCCGGCTGCTTTTGTCCAAGTTTCTTCTTCTTCGTGCTCAGCATTGGAATCGGCCACAATCCCTCCGCCTACTTGGAACTGCCACCAACCCATGGTGCAAGTCAACGTACGAATAGCGATATTCCAGTCCATGTTGGTCGTTGGCGAAACATATCCAAGTGCGCCGCAATATGGACCTCGCGATGTAGGTTCTAGTTCAGCGATAATTTCCATTGCGCGAACTTTGGGCGCACCGGTGATACTGCCTCCGGGAAAGACGGCAGCCATGACATCACTGAAACTAGTCTTGGGTTTGAGGTGACCGCGAATAGAACTTACAAGGTGAAGCAAAAACGGAAAAGTTTCGACTTCGCAAAGTCGGTCAACGACAAGTGAGTCGATTTCGCAAATGCGTGATAGGTCNTTTCGCAAAAGATCGACAATCATGATGTTTTCGGAGCGATCTTTTTCGGAATGGATGAGTTCTTCTTCGAGAAGCTTATCGCGAGTCGGATCTCCGGTTCGTCGGCGTGTCCCTTTGATAGGCCGAGTCTCGATAGAGCGGTTTCGGACGCTTAGAAAGCGTTCGGGGGACGCACTAACGATTTGAGCGTGTCCTAGATCGTAGTAGCCGGCGAAGGGTGCGGCATTGACTTTTCTGAGTCGAAGTGCCAGGTCGCTTGCGGAACATTTTGCTGGGCAGAGGAGTCTCTGTGACAAGTTGACTTGGAATACATCACCGGCCCGGATGTATTCTTTTGCTCGTTCAATAGCAGAGCGATAGGATTGGCTATCGAAATTACCGAGCCATCCACCTCCAAGCCTCGTTTCGAATTGGGGGGCTTTGAGTCCATGAGCCATCGCGTGAAAGTTGGTCTTGGGTTCTGCTTTGCGCGAGTCTTGTAAGTTGTCGGTATGATGGTTGACGACGAGTTGCCAGAATTGCTCGAGACGAGTTTTTGCGCGGTTGTTTCGTTCCGGCTCTGAAGGTGCTTGTTCGTGGTATCGGGCGTATCCTTGTGAGAAAACCCAGCCTTGGTCTTCTGATCCATCGTGAGAGTGTTTCCAAGCGAAGAGAACGTCGTAGATTCCCAGTGAGCATAAAGGAGTTTCGAGTTCATCGAATTCGGGTGCGGGGTATTTTTCGAAGCAGCGTCCGAACTCGTATGCAAGTAGGCCGGCGATTCCACCTTGGAATGGTATCGGATGAGACTCGCTGTTTGCTTGTGCTACACAAGGTAGGGATACCAGAGTATCGTCTCTGTATTGCTCGAGCCATTGGTCGACGGTAGCAAGCGGGTCCGCTTGTGGTGTGCGGATGACTAAGGTATCGATGGGTGCGGCGGCGATGAAGCTGTATTCGCTTCTGGGATCACCTGCAAGTGCGCTATCGAGCCAGATGCAACCTTGCAGTTCGCACAGTTTAGAAAAAACAACCTCCGGGGAGGTGCCCGGAGGTAATTTGCGATAGATAGGTTCAAACACGGCAGTCTGATGGTGTTGGAGTGCCATCGTTTAGTGATGGTGGTGATCGTCTTTGAGTAGCAAGGATTCTTTCTTCCCGTCGATCGTCACGTAGAGTCGGGCTTGAACGCCCTTCTCGTCATCACCGCTTGCGCCGACCAAGGTCAACATTTCTTGATCCTTGGCTTGGAAAACCGATCCAGCGATTTTGGCGGAGTCCAAGGGAGCTAGCGTGTACTTCTTTTCTTCTCCACCGGAAGTGATGACAACTTCGACAGCTTCAATTTTGGCGCCGGCGCTGACGAGGTCTTCGAAGTACACCGTCAACAAATGGTTGTCGTCGTCGTGAGCCCATTCGAAGTGGGTGGTTGGATTGGTGTCGAAGTGTGCAACGTGTCCACCGTTTGGTCCGTGTTCGGAATGGCTATGTCCGGCGTGTTCGTCCGCTTTAGCTTTAGCTGGTTCGCCGTGGTCATGGCCATGGTCGTGATCATGGTCGTGGTCGTGGTCGTGATCATGGCTAGCAGCCGGCTTGTTTTTTGAAACAGATCCAGCGTCGCATCCGAGGTAGCAGGGGACGCACAGAAAAAGTGCAAGGGTGAGGGTGGTTGTGTGTTTCATAGTGGAAGGTCGATGGTTAGTCGGTTGGGATGGATTTCTTGATATGCGATAATTGGACGCGATAGGTCGGAAATACGCAAGTTGGCTTTTATGGGTTCAGGTGTAAGTTAGGTGGCAGGTTGAGAGTGCTTGGTTTAGGGGGTAGGGATATGGTTTTTGGTGCAATAGGGGTCGGTTGGGGAGGGGGGGCCGGTAAGTTCGGTAGGGTGGGTGAAAAGGTATTTCCAGACGGGTGCGTGGGCGAAGGAACCATCTGGGTTACGGATTGCGGCTTTTCCTGGGGTGACACAGCTATGGGCGCGTTTCTCATCGCCATCGACATTGGCATCGGTGATGATCCGGCGAGAAAACTCATAGGGAGGGGAGAGCGTATCGGCGTTGACGATAGGTCCATAGGCATTCAGGCCAAGGAGTTCCCAGCTTCGGCAATAGTGATCGCCGGACCAACCGGAATCGAGGATATGGGAGAAGCCGAAGAAGCGTTCGCGAGGTGTAGCTGAGTCGAGTGATTGCCAAGTCTCGTATTGGTCTCTTGGGCCACAGAACATCACAACGCGTGCGACGCGTTGGTGGATAGCGAATCGCGCGGAAGTAGTCGCACCGTGAGAGGCCCCAGACATGATGACTTTCTCCCAGCGGATTTGGGAGTTTTCGTCGAGGAACTGGTTCCACTGGCTGTCAGGGTCGTGTTGATGAAGCCAGAGTAAGAACTGTCGGGCTCGTTCTTGCATGCCGTCTGGGTGTTCGATGGAGACCAGAGGGCTGTGGTCTTCTCCCGTGGCGGCTTCAAGGCGGATGCGACCGAGCGCCATTGGGTCCTCGGGGTGGGGGTCTTTGCCGAAGCGATTGAACCAACCGTTGGCATAGTGGACTCGCAGCACGTGGAAGCCTTGATCGGCGAGAAAGTGGAAGAGTTCGGGGCTATGGCCCATCATCCAGATGACAAGTTCATTTTGTTTTTTGGGGGAGTTTGATTTTGATGTAGGGGGCAGAACGCAAGCGTGTCCAAGATCGGTCGGTTTTTTATCGCGTTCGAGAAGGAAATCGATGTCGGGATAGGATTTCGTTCGAGAATCGATGTCACTTGCGCGGGCCGAGAGTTCCACCCAAGGTTTTTTCGGAGTTGGATCGGAATTTTGAGCGAAGGCTGGGGCGAGGAACATTGAGTTCAGCGAAACAAAGAGGTTCGTGCATGCGATTTCGTTCGAGGATCAATTTCGCTTGCGCGAGCCGAGAATTCCACCCAAGTTTTTTTCGGAGTTGGATCGGAATTTTGAGCGAAGGCTGGGGCGAGGAACATTGAGTTCAGCGAAACAAAGAGGTTCGTGCATGCGAGAGCGGTTGCAAGCAGGCTAGCCAACCGCGTGGTAATTCGTCTGGGGTTGTCGTCAGAGTGGAATAGCGTTTGACTGGGCATATCAAGGATTTTATAAGGGTGCGTTCGTAGAAATTTTGGCGGGCCGGACGAGTTAGTTTAACCATTTTTGGATTGATTTGAGCCACCTTGAATGATTTGAGGTTGTAGGCTTGGCGAAGGCCTTAAAATTCAAAAACAATTTTTTGGTTTGGAAGTAGGGCTATTATTGGCTTTGGTTTTTTTAGCGAGTCAGGTTGATTGGAACATGGTTCAACGCACACCGGTGGAAAGCAGCAAGAAGATTCCAGTTGGTAAGGTCGGGCGGTGGCTGGTACCCGTTAAGCGTTATTTGCAGATCGAAGCGACAAGTGGGATCATTTTGTTTTTATGCACGTTGATCGCATTGTTGGTAGCAAACAGTCCTTGGGATCATGCGTTT